>Ga0326727_10000764_pt1 | contig 128670 bp, 117 predicted proteins | sample MB2enrmetagenome_FD_207643 | JGI IMG/M metagenome (GOLD analysis project Ga0326727, IMG submission 207643) | Lab enriched peat soil microbial communities from McLean, Ithaca, NY, United States - MB29MY | ecosystem: Environmental > Terrestrial > Soil > Wetlands > Peat | place: USA: New York...
GGTCTCGAAAACCGTTAAGCCCGTAAGGACTTCGAGGGTTCGAATCCCTCTCTCTCCGGTGAGCCTTTTCTGACCGAAGTAACGCGGGGGATTCGAACCGAGCCCCTCGCCGACCGATAGGGAGGAAAAGGCGCCATGGATTCCGGCGCCCGCGATAGCGGGCATTGAAATCCATACCTTGCGGTACAGCCCGAAAGGGCTATGGCGCCGGAAGAGGGGCGAGGCGGGTCTGAGGAGTTTTCGGGATGAAAGCGACGAAGACCGAATCCCTCTCTCTCCGGAGTTCTATGACTCCATCGCGATATTATGGAAAGAATCTAGAGCTTATTTTGGAGAGATGGCCGAGCGGTCGAAGGCGCACGATTGGAAGTCGTGTTTATCCGTAAGGGTAACTAGGGTTCAAATCCCTATCTCTCCGCGATTGCTTCGAGCGTTTGAAGCCAGGCACTGCGATCGTGGCCGCCGCCCAAACCCGCCAGGTCCGGAAGGAAGCAACGGTAAGCGGTAGGCGCGGTTCGCAGAGCGCCTGGCTTCAAGCGCTCGAAGTCTTTACGGTCCCCCCTCCTTATGCTATTTTGCTACCATGCCTTATGAGATCACCGCGACGCGCAAGCGCCCGCAAAACTTCGAGGAGTTCAAGGGCCAGGATTTCGTGTCCGCCACCCTCGAGGCGAGCCTCGCGTCTGGCCGGATAGCCCATGCCTATCTTTTCTCCGGCCCCCGCGGTTGCGGCAAGACGAGCGCGGCGCGCATACTCGCCAAGGCCCTCAACTGCGAGAAGGGGCCGACGGCTAAGCCCTGCGGTGTATGCCGCTCCTGTCAGGAGATCGCGCGCGGTCAGAGCCTCGACGTGATCGAGATAGACGGGGCTTCCAACACCTCGGTCGACAATGTCAGACAGATCAAGGACGAGGTGCTCTTCCCGCCCAACGGCGGACACTACAAGGTGTACATCATCGACGAGGTCCACATGCTCTCGAACAGCGCCTTCAACGCGCTGCTCAAGACCATCGAGGAGCCGCCGCCCTACATTGTCTTTATCTTTGCGACGACCGAGCTGCACAAAGTGCCCGCGACCATCAAGAGCCGCTGCCAGCAGTTCGCTTTCCGCCTCTTCAAGGTCGAGCTCATCCAGGAACTCCTCGCCTCCGCGGCGGCCGATCTCGGCGTGGAAGCCGAGGACGATGCCCTGCTCTGGATAGCCAAGGAGTCGGGCGGGTCCTTGCGCGATGCCTATACGCTCTTCGATCAGGTAGTCTCCTTCTCCGACGGGAAGCTGACCGCGGGCCTCATTCGCGACAAGCTCGGGCTTACGGGCATGGATTCGCTAGGCGCGCTATTTCGGGCGGGAGCCCTGGGCGACTCGAAGGCTGCGCTCATCGCCCTCGACGAGATACTCGAGCGGGGCGTATCGCCCGAGCAGCTGGCCTCCGAGGCCGCCGAGTACTGCCGCTCCCTTCTCCTCATCAAGTCGGGCATCGACAAGCCTTCGCTCCTCGGCGCTCCCGTCGCGGCCTACGATGAGCGCGTCCTCGAGGCCTTCGATGCGGAGAAGCTCGAGCGCGCTCTCGCCGGCCTCCTCGACCTTTACCGCAACCTTCGCTTCACGGTGGATCCCCGCTTCGAGCTCGAGCTAGCGGTGGCCAAGCTCTGCCGCCTGGGCGACTATGTGTCGCCCGCCGAGCTCGCCCTGACCGTCGCCGCGCTTAAGCGATACGTGGCCGGGGGCGCGAGCGCGCCGCAATTTGGGCCTTCGAAGATCGTCCGCGGCGCGAAGATAGCGGCCGCTCCCGGTTCCTCGTCTTCCCTCGGCGAGGACGAAAAAAAAAAGCCTGAAGCGCTTCGGGAGCCGACCCCCTCCAAGGGGGAGATCACGCTCCCGCCTCAGTTGAATGCTGCCTTCGAGAGCCTCGCCGCTACCGCCGCCCTGCAGTCGAGCGAGGCCGGAGTTATCCCCTCGGTGCCAGAGACTAAGCCGGAGCCTGCACCGCGCGTCCTTTACGACGCGGTCGAGAAAGCCGAAACCGCGGACGAAGGGCCCAAGGGTCCCGGCGAGGCGGAATCCGGCTCGGGAGATATGCTGCGCGAGGCGGTCATCGAGGCGCTCGGCCGAGCGAGCCCGCTGCTCAAAACGGGCTTGGGCAATTCGTTGCCGTGGCGCCTCGACGAGGCGAAGCTTGTTATTCCCTTCCGCTCGGGCATGGAGGAGAGCGTCGTGCGCGGCAGCATCGCGGACATAGCGGTCAAGGCCTCGGAGCTCGCGGGCAGGACGCTCAAAGTCGAGCTGACAATCGAGGGCAAGAGCCGAGCAGCCAAGCTCTCCGGCGCGGCGCGCGGCGCGAGCATGGACGGCGCCTCGGGACCCGATCCGGTCGAGATTGTAGAGAGAGTGTTCCGCGGCACGCGGCTGACTATGAAAGCACGAGGAGAGTCCTAAAATGAACTTCGCCGATATGATGGAGATGCTCCGCAATCCTCAGGCCATGCAGGCTCGCATCGTTGAGATGCGCGAGAAGACCGCGCGCATCCAGGCCACGGGCAGCTCGGGCGGCGGCATGGTGAAGGTGACCTTGAACGGCGAGCTCGAGATGCTAGGCTGCGAGATCAGCCCCGAGGCTGTATCCGCGGGTGACGCCGCGCTCCTTCAGGATCTGGTGCGCGGCGCTTTCAATGACGCGGCCGCGAAGGTTAAGGAAGGCATCCAGGCCGAGCTCTCATCGAGCATGGGCGACATGCCCATCCCTCCCGGAATGTTCGGGGGCATGTAAGTGAAGGCCCTGGACGAGCTCGTCGGCCTCATGACGAGGTTGCCGGGCATCGGCCGCAAGAGCGCGCTCAGGGTTGCGTACTATCTGCTCAAGGCCGATCCTTCCTTCGCGGCGAGCCTCGCGGACAAGATACGCGATCTTAAAAGCTCGATCGCCTTCTGCTCGATCTGCGGCTCCTACACCGAGGAGGATCCCTGCCCTGTCTGCTCCTCGCCGAGCCGCGAGCGCTCTATCATCTGCGTAGTCGAACAGCCTCAGGACGTTGTGACCATAGAGGCCTCGCGCGAGTACCACGGACTCTATCATGTCCTGGGCGGCCTCGTGTCGCCCTTGGACGGAGTGGGACCCGAGGACCTGCGCATAGGCGAGCTCATGGAGCGCTTAGGCAGCGGCGAGTCGAAGGAGGTGGTCGTGGCCACGAACCCGACGGTGGAGGGCGACACGACCGCGCTCTACCTGAAGCGCCTGCTCGAACCGACAGGTGTGGCGGTCACGCGCCTGGCCACGGGCATACCCGTGGGCGGCGACCTCGAGTACGCCGACAGGCTGACCCTGGCGCGATCGTTCAGGGGCCGGACGAAGCTCTAGCGGCATTGTCTTCTTCGTGGTATTCTGTTTATAGATAAATGAAACAACGTTCCATTTATCTAGGGAGCGCGATTATGAAGATGGTCTTTCGCTGGTTCGGAGCCGATGCCGACTCCGTGAGCCTCGGTCAGATCCGCCAAATCCCCGGCGTGTCGGGCATCGTAGGCGCCCTCTATGACGTAGCCGTCGGCGAGGCTTGGCCAGAGGCCAAGATCCTGGCCTTGAAGCTCGAGGCCCAGGCCTACGACCTTTCGCTCGAGGTGATCGAGAGCGTCAATATCCATGAGGATATCAAGCTCGGCCGCCCTTCGCGCGACAAGTACATCGAGAATTACTGCGCCTCGCTCGAACGCCTCGCCCGAGCGGGTGTTAAGGTCGTGTGCTACAACTTCATGCCGGTGCTCGACTGGTTCCGCACCGAGCTCGCTCACCCCATGCCCGACGGCTCGACCGCCCTCTTCTACGAAGCCTCTAAGGTGAGCTCGCTCTCGCCCGAGTCCGTGGTTGCCGCAATCGAGGAGGAGTCGAAGGGCTTCGTCCTCCCCGGTTGGGAGCGCGATAGGCTCGCCGAGCTCAAGACGGTCCTCGCCTCCTACGAGGGCTTCACCGAGGAGAAACTCTTCCAAAACCTCGGCTATTTCCTCAAGGCGATTGTACCGACCTGCGAGAAGTACGGCATCAAGATGGCGATCCATCCCGACGATCCACCCTGGCCTATCTTCGGCCTGCCGCGCATAGTCCGCGACGAGGCTTCGCTCGAGAGGATCGTCGGCCTCGTCGACAGTCCCTGCAACGGGCTCACGCTCTGTTCGGGATCGCTGGGCGCCAACCCGAAGAACGATGTGCCGGCGATCATGCGCCGCTTCTCGGCCATGGGCCGCGTGCACTTCGCCCACGTGCGCAACATCAAGCGCTTCCCGAACGGCGACTACACCGAGTGCGCCCACCTTTCGAGCTCGGGCTCGCTCGACCTCTATGAGATCATGCGCGCTCTGTACGAGACGGGCTTCGATGGCTACATTCGGTCCGACCATGGACGCATGATCTGGGACGAGGAGGCGAGGCCCGGCTACGGCCTCTACGACCGCGCCCTGGGCACTACCTACCTGAACGGCCTCTGGGAGGCGATCGCCAAAGGCGCGCAGCGGGAGACCTCGCGATGACGGGCGGCCTTAAGGGCAAGATAGCCCTCGTGACCGGCGGCTCGGGCGTGCTCTGCGGCGCGATGGCCAAGGGCCTAGCGGCCGCCGGCGCGAGGGTCGCGGTACTGGGCAGGACACTGGAGAAGGTAGAGGCCGTGGCCGTGGAGATTCGCGCGGCGGGAGGCGAGGCTCTCGCCCTGAGCGCGGACGTGACGAAGAAGGAGGAGCTCGAGGCAGCGCGTTCGAGCTTGAGCTCGGCCTGGGGGAAGGTCGACCTCCTTATCTGCGGCGCGGGCGGCAACAAGAGTGGCGGCACGACGGGCCGCGAATCCTCGGGATCAGACCCGGCGAGCGCGGACTTCGCGGGGCCGGGCAGCTTCTTCGCGATGGATGAGGCTTCCCTCCGCTACGTCTTCGACCTCAACTTCATGGGAAGTCTCCTGCCCTGCCAAGTCTTCGGTGCCGACCTCGCGGGCAAGAAAGGCGCGAGCATCGTCTTCGTTTCATCCATGGGTTCGTATAGCCCGATGACTAAAGTCCCGGCCTACTGCGCGGCCAAGGCGGCCATCAACAACTTCACGCAGTGGATGGCCGTGCACTTCGCCCAGGCGGGCGTCAGGGTCAACGCTATCGCTCCCGGCTTCTTCTCAACGGAGCAGAACAAGCACCTTCTCTTCAATCCGGACGGGAGCCCGAGCATGCGCACCGCTCGCATCATTGACCACACGCCCATGAGGCGGCTCGGAACGCCTGGCGACCTGGTCGGTCCGCTTCTGTGGCTCTGCGACGAGGGGGCCTCGGGTTTCGTGACGGGGGTGGTGCTTCCCGTCGACGGCGGCTTCATGGCTTATTCGGGAGTTTAGTCCGGATGCGGCCTTTACTCGGCGGGATACATACTTTAAAGTGATCCGGGTGGAAAAAGTCTTCTAGCTCGGAAGTGTAAAATGAAAGTTCGGACTAGCCTCTCGCAGATGCTGAAGAAAAGCCTCTACGAGTCCCTCGACGCGGACATGCTCGAGCGCATGGCCCAAGATGTCATCCCCGGCTACGACTTACGTCAAAGGACGGGTTTCCCGCCGAACATTCCCATGCAAGCTCAGACCGCCGCCTCCCGTATAGGCGACGACATCATCGACGCCGGGCTCTTCCTCCATTTCATCGAGCGCCTGGCCAGGCTCGATCGTGAGGGCTTCATGGGGCGCAGCTACCGGATCGCCGGACTGCGGGAACTGTTCAAGGCCATCGCCGCCGAGGGCTATCTATGGGACGCCGAGACCGGCCTCTTTATGGAAGATCCGCGCATCAGGCGCACGCACAACTGGGGAAGGCTCGTCCAGGGCGAGGAGCTCAGGCTATCCTTCCTCCGCATCGACATCGTGAAGAACTCGCGGATCGTGAAGGTGCACGGCGAGTCTGCCGCTCGCTCCGCCTACGAGGACCTGCGCGGCATCCTCGCCCGCTCGGTCGAACGCCGCTCCGGCAGAGTCTGGAGCTTCGAGGGCGACGGGGCCTTCGCCGCCTTCCTTTATGGCCACTCGACCACCTCCTCGGTCCTCGCCGGCATGTCCTTGGTCCACGAGCTTTTCCTCTACAATCGCCTCTACAACCGCATTGGAGAGCCCATCCGCGTCAGAGCGGCGGTCCACACGGGGCCCGTGCGCTACGTCCCCGAGATCGGCGAGATACTGAAGCAGGAGACCTGCCGCGAGGTCGTCGAGGCCGAGTCTAAATGGACTCCGACCGACACCCTCTCCATAACGCCCGCGGTGGCCGGCACCTTGGATCGAGTCATCCTCGACCGCTTCAGGCCGGCCGCCGAGCCTGGCTCGCGAGCGCTCGTCTACTCGATCGCCATGGGGGCGGTATGAAAGTCATCGTCTGCGCCGCGGATGTCGAGGACAAGAAGCTCGCCTCCTTCGTGTCGCGCTCTTTCTCCTCCCTCCAGCCCGAGCTCCTTCTCGACTCCGCCTTCTCCCGCGTCTGCAAGAAGAAGGCGGCGGGCGCCCTCGTCTACTTCGACTCCAGTCTTGGCGACAAGCGGATACTCGAGCTCGCCGCCAAGCTGGGAGAGGTGGAGTCCTGCGCCTGGGGCGTGATCGACCGTACCGGCTCGCTGCCCGATCCCGCCTCCTTCTTCTTCGCGGGCGCCTGCGATTACGTCGGTCCCTCCCTCTTCAAGTCGGGCCTCGATGCCTGCCGCCTCGACGAGGCCCTCGTCTACGGGGCTCTCGCCGAGGAGCCCGACGAGGATTGCGAGGAGGAGGCGGTTGCTTTCCCGGGCTGGGACGCACTGAAGGAAGGCGAGGAGGCTCAGGTCCGATTCTGCTACGCCGCGATCGGGAATCAGAAGAGCCTTTTGGAGCGGATCGGCGAAAAGCGCCTGGGCAAGCTCAAGGAAGACTTCGCCGCCTTCCTCGAGCCTTGGTCCAAGGAGTGCGGCGGCATCGTCTGGATCAAAGAGAGCTTGGGCTGCCTCCTTCTCTTTCCGCCTCGGGACGAGGGGATGAATCCCGTCCTCGCTTCCTTCCGCCTCCTCCTCGACCGCGCCCTCATCGGCTACGAAGTCTTCAAGCTCGAGGTGCCCTTAACATTCCGCTTCGCCTTCCACTCGGGACACACGAGCTGGCAGAAGCCGGGCTCGACGGGAAAGATCGTCTCGGAGGACGTCAACTTCGTCTTCCACCTTGGAATGAAGGCCGCGGGCGACGGCTACATCCTCGTCTCCGGGGAGGCCGCCGGCGCGGTGCCGCCGACCTTGAGCGATCTTTTCGCCCCGGCCGGCGACTTCGAGGGCCGCTCGCTTATCGCGTCGCAAAGGTTCCGGGACTAGTCGTCGCCGGGGCTTTCGAGTTTGATGCCGAAGCACCCGAGGAGGCCGAGGGCGTCGGGCAGACCGAAGACCGCCTTCTCGACCTTGTTGACCCGAGGATCGATCGAGTAGCCGCTCGCCTTGCGGAAGGATGAGCGCGTGAGGTCGCATTCGTGGAAGAGGACGCCGTCGAACTGGCTTCCGTCGAAGGTCGCCCCCGCCAAGTAGGTGTTCTGGAAGTAGCAGGCCTCGAGGCGGCAGTCCTTGATTTTGGCGCCCTTCATCTTGAGCTCGCTGAAGTTGCAGCTCGAAAAGCGGCAGCCTAGGAACTCGGCGTCGAAGACGAGCTGGTCGCACGCACCGAAATTGAGGCCGACGAGTTTGCACTCCTCGAAGACCGAACCGGCGAGCCGGCTGCCCCTGATGTTTGGGTTCGAGAAGTTGCAGGAGACGAAGCGGCAGTCCTCGAAGACAGAGCGGGAAAGGTCGGCCTCGGTGAAGTCGCAGTGTTCTATGCGGCAGGAGACGAACTCCTTGCCCGAGAGAACGGCGCCGCGGAGGTCGAGACTCGAGAGCTCCTGTCCGTCATAGGATTCTGAATCGAGTTCATCCATGCGACTAGGTTAGCACTATCGCGGCGTTTTTTAGTAGCCTCGATCGATGAGCTCGAGCCTCAGCCTGGGGTCGAGGCTTTCCTTTCCGGCAAGCGTCGCCCAGCGCGCCGAGGCTTCTTCGGTGCGGCCCGCCTTCTCGAAGGCCAATGCCGCCTTGGCGAGGCAGTCGTTCTCGAGGGCCGCGTCGCCCGAGCCTTTTGCGAGGAGCCTTGCGGCGTCGAAGTCCGCAGCGCCCTGAGCGGCCCTTCCGAATACGTCGTTGGGCACCGCACTCGAGACATTGCCTCGGCACAGGAGCACGGCTATGCGTTCCTTCGGGTCGAACGCCGCCGCCCCTCCCGCGGCCGCGTCCAGATCGCGGTATGCCGCCGCTACGAGGCTCATCTTCTCGCCCAAGCCCGACGCGCGGGAAGCGCTCAAAGCTACGAGGGCACCGCGATAGGCGAGAGCGAGGGGATCATGCGCGTCTGTGGCCAGACGCATGTCGACGGCGGCACGGGCTCTCTCCTCGAGCCCTAGGCCGAAGAGCTCGCCGACTATGTCCGCATCGGCCTTCGAGGGGGAGGGCAGGGCCGCGATCTTTTGCGCCCTCTCGGCCGCGTCGCGCGTTTCCGCGCTCTTCGCCTCGGCCAGGGCGGCCGCTCGGTCAGGCTGCGCGACCTTCTCCGCGCCTCCGACTATGACGGGCTCGACCAAGGCGAGAATGCCTTTGCCGCTGTCCTCGGACGAAAGCTCGGAGGACTTGCTCGTGCCCCTGGGGACGAGAAGATCGAATACGCGCGGGCTGTCATCGTCGCGGGCGCCGCCGCCGTCGTGGAGGTTGGCGTCCTTGCGGACTGCCGCGAAATGCCCTTCTCTCGCTCCGTCGTAGGCGCCCACGAGGACGTAGTACCAGGTCTCCTTCCCCGCCAGCACCGATGAAAGGAGAGCCGGCGCCTTGTCGAGCCCTATGCGGAGCGTCAGGCGACGGAGCTGCGCGTTCCATGTAGTGTCGACTGGGGCGCTGTACGATCCGTCGGCGGACTTGATCTCTCCGGACGGCGACCAGCCATCGACGCTGACGACGTAGTCCCAGGGGTGATCGGGATCGAATCGGACGAGCTCGCCTTCTCCGAAGGCACTCTCCGTGGAGCCCGAGGCGGCTCCGTATATGCCGATGTAGATATGGACCGCAGGAGCCCTAAACCCCCCTCCGGCGAGGCCGTTCGGCGTCGCTTTGGCGAAGGTGAGCTCGAGCTGCCAAAAGGCGCCCTTCGCATGCCATGCCGGTCGCGAGAGGGGAAATCGTACGGTGTAACTGGTGATGTCGAGTTCGCCCTTCTCGTAAGCTCCGCCGAGCGGATACTCGTAGCCTCCGGGGCCATCGTCGTCGTCGAGCGGGGCGGAGAATTGCGCGAGGACTTTGCCTCCCGATAGTTCCGGGGAGACATTCAGGCACAGGATCGCGGCGAATCGCCCCGCGATGTAACTCGAGTTGATGAAGACGACAGGCACCGATGCGGCCACGGCCACGAGAAGGAGCGATTGAAATATACTGCCGAGCGCCCATACAGTTCTTTTCATTTGAGGCCCCCTGCCGAGAAACTGCCCGACACTATGAGATTCACGAGCCTGGTCATCGTCTGGGCGGAGAAGCCTGTCGAGATGATCATGCCGAAGCTCAGGGCGGTGAAGGGAAAGAGAAGAGCGGGAGACAGGAGGGCCGAGAGCGTCTCGAGAGCGGCCGTCAGCGCGCGATAGGCGAAACCGAGACCTGCGCTCGCCTCGCCCTTCGTGCGTGCTCGGGAAGCGAGTGTAGACCATATATCGAGGCCGGATCTCGCGTGTCGCGCTCTATAGCCTATCGCTCCTTTGGGGCAGGCATTGAAGCAGCGTCCGCATTTCACGCAGCTCGATTTGGCCGCTCCGGTCGACCTCGCTTCTTGGTCGAGCGCGAACATCGGGCAGGAAAAGTCGCAGGCGCCGCAAGAGACGCATGCCGAAGTGTCGACGGCGACGTAATACGGGGACAGTTTGTCCAGCAAGGACTGGAGGGCGCCGAATGGGCAGAGCGTCGAGCACTGGGTGCGCCGTTTGCTGAGGGCGGGAAGGACCACGACGAGACCGAGGAAGAGTCCCACGAAGACTATGAGGGCGAGATAGCTTCGCGCGTCGACGGGATCGGAATACTCGGTCACGAGCTTGAAGGGGCACAGCCAGTCGCAGTAGACAGGAATCAACGTTCCGAGGCTAGCGAGCGCGACGAAGGCGAGGACTGCGTAGTTGATGCGTCTGAGAGCGGGGCCGCGTTTGCCCAAATCGAGGCGGGCTTTCCGCGGCAGAGAGGATATGCCGTCCTCGATGCCGCCGTAGAAGCATACCCATCCGCACCAGCCTCTGCCCACGGTCACGAGGCTCAAGAGCCAATAGAGGAGCATAGGGTAGAAGGAGGCCCTCGACCCTGCGAGCTGCGCGGGAAAGTCGAGGGTCTGGAATAGAGCGGCGGGCAGGATCGATGTCGTGATGGCGATGTGGCAGAAAGGCACCTGAGCGGCTATGATTTCGGCTCCGGAGACCGCCATGTGCCCGCGTGCCTCTACAAGCCCAGCGATGAACGAGGGAATAAAGGCGAGAGCCGAGACCGAGAAGAATACCCCTCGCGCTTTTCCAGGCCTCCCGCGAAGCGCGATCGCGGCGAATACGGCGGAGCAGAAGAGCGCCCAGACGAGGCCTCCCATGGCCGCCACGCCTTGGCGGCCTGCGACGTCGAAGAACCAAGCCTCGTAGGCGAAGGCTGCGATGGCCAGGGCTGCCGCGAGGGTCTTTGCCGAAGCGGCATGAGAAAGGTCGTGCGGAATAATTGCATCGCTCATGATCAGCTCCAGCCGAATATGCCCAGGACGACGAGGAAATAGAGGCCGAGCATGAGCATGGTGATGCGCGCGATCGCCTTTATTTCCACCGCTTTCCTCTTGAACGCGGGCGCGATGGCGAAAAGGAGTGCCCACGCGCTCGTCCCGACGAAGAAGAGGACGAAGTAGAGAGCGCCCCCTAGCGCGCCCAGGGAAACTGCCCTGCTCGCCGCCGCTATGAAGGGCGGGCAGAGGTTGAGCCCGGCCGCCACCCCGAGGACGAAGACGGAAAGAGCGGCCTTCTCGCCTGAGGCGATGCGGGCGCAGAGTGAGTGGTTCTTGAACTGCGCAAGCCCTCCGGCGAGGAGAACAAGACCGCCGAGCGCCCATCCGGCTCGCAGAAGCAGCCTGTCGACCGAAGGCGACAGGAAACCCGCGGCCAGGGACCCAAGGGCTCCTACCGCGGCGCCTACCGCAAGGTAGGAGAGGAGCCTTCCCGCGAGGAAGATGCCCACGAGCGAAAGCCTGCGGAGCCTCGGAGCGCCGCTTTCCGTGGCGATGGCCGGCGCGATGAAAGGGGCGCAGGAAGCCAGACAGCTTGCGCCGCTCGAGAGCCCGAGTATGAGGGCGTCCATGCCGCTAGTCTCCGTAGCGCTCGAGTAGCTTTTTCGCGCGATTCGCCGCATCGGAAAGGGGTGCCTCTTGAGTCGCCTTGCGCCACGACGACAGTGCCTCATTTATATGTTTATTCGCTAAAGCGAGCCTGCCCGAATCGAGCTCCACGGTGGCTTTCCATTCGGCGCCGAGGCTGTTCCACTGCCCTCTCAAGAAGTCGATATCCTCGCCCGCTTCTTTTTTACGGTTGACCGGAGAGGTTTCGACGAGCGCCATCGAGTTTTCCATGCGGAGAATGTGCAGTTCGACCATCGTCGGATCGCGCCGGAGCGCCTCGTCGATCTCCTTTACGCCGGCGTTTAAGAGGCCGAGCGCTGTCAGGAGCTTGCCCTCCTTTTTCGCTTTCGCGGCCTCGAGCGTGAGGACGCTTCCGTGGTAGGCAAGGGCTAAATTCGGTCGGTCCCAGCCATCGCTTCCGAGCAGCGAAAGGGCCGCCTCTATTTGACTATCGTCGCCCGCGTTGATCGCGTTATGCATCTGAATGCCGCGAGCGAGCCTGTCACCCCCTTGGTCTACGGCCGCGGGGGCGGCGAAGAGGGGGAGTGCCGCGAAAAAGAACGCGAGGGCGAGGATGTGGAAAGCAATTCTGCGCGTTGTGCGATGTAGCATGGGACGCTCCTTGGATTTAGAAGTACGTCGTGGCCGCGGCGTCGAAGACGAATCCTCCCGAACCATCCTGGTCTGCCGCATAGCCGAAGTCCATTGTAAGATTCACGGGCGAGCCGAGCTTCAGCCTGAGTCCCCCTCCCGCGCCTGCGAGCAAGCTTGAGTCGGTACTCGCGCGCGCGAGCTCGGCGAAGGCGAAGGGCCCCAGCGACATCTCGAGCCATGATGCTATCGGCGCGTGCAGGATTGGCGCCCCGTAATCGAGGCGGGCTAGCTCTACCTCGGAAGCTTCCCTGTCGTAGCCTTCGGGGCCGCGGAGGAAGAGGGGGCCTCCGTGGAGGTCGAAAAGTTCCGTGCTATCCAGGGCGCCCGACGAGAGGCCGGCGCCCGCTTCGCAAGCGAGACAGGTCTCGCCGATCGGGACGCTAAGGCTCGATTGGGCTTCGAGGCGCAGCGCGGAAGAGAGGGGGTAGGCCGAGAGCGTCGCGGAGAGCGACAGGTCGAGGCCCCTAAGGTCGAAGAGCGACGGCCGCGTGTATTCGAGGGCCGCGTCTATGGCGATGAAAGCCGACGAACCCTCGACGCTGTCGAAGGGAAGACAGCCGCGTGCGCTAAGGACCAGGCTGCACAAGGGCCCCAGGCGCGGGCCGAGGCCGAAGCTTCCCGTCAATCTGTTGCCCACGAAAGAGCCTTCTTCGATGAGGTCGTTGTCGTACTCGAGGCGCGAGTCCAGCACGAGCGGCAGGTCGCGAAAGGTCTCGTCCCGATATTCCACGGAATCCTTGTTCGCGCCCGCGATCATGGCGAGGCTAGAGCGCCGGCCCCCAAAGAGCGGCAAGACCATGGAGGCGTAGGCCGAGCCGCCGCCGAAGAGCGGAGCGTCCAGGGGAGAAGCCTCTACGATAACTCCACGCTTCTGTGGGTCGTCCGGAAGTTCGATGACGAAGACCGCAGCCTTGGAGAAGCGGCCCGAGGTCTCGAGTGAGCGTTCCCACGACAGCGCCCTCGCCGCAAGTTCTGTTTCCGCCAATGTGTCGCCCGGGCGTAGCGTCGAGTACGAAAGGACGGCCGACGGGGCGAAAGGAGCGTCGGCCGCGGCCGCGGGACAGGCTTCCCCTGCGCGCCAAACGGCACTTTCGGCCTCTCCGGCGAGGACGCGGACCCAGGCGAGCTCCACGGCCGGCAGGATCGCGACCGGAAGGGCGAGGAGAGCGCAGAGAGCGGCAAGGCGACGCATATGGGCCGAACCATAGCAGCGACCGGCGTCTCGAATCCCTCGCGAAAGGACGAAATGCCGTGTTGCGCACGTAAGAAGGCCGAATTCGACGATGAAATGCCGCGATCGCTATTTCGGATTTTCTTCGAGTTCGCCGTGCCGCCGCTCGAAGGCCCGCTGGAGACGATCGGCCTCGCTCAGGCCGTGGTGGACCAATATCGCGCTCACCGTCTCGGGCAGAGCGAATATGCTCGCTATGGCGACCGGTGGCAGGCCGCTCAGCTTGCCATAATGGGTGAAATTGAATGCGAGGATGACGAGGGCGATGACGAGTGCGTTGAGCAGGTATGCCCTGAGCCGTCGGGCACCGAAGAGCGCGAATGAGCCCTCGATGGTCGCCTTCGAACAGGTTCCGCAGACGGCTCCGACCACTGCGTAGAGGCCCGCCCTGGAAAGCCCATACTCGTTCGAGCCGAGTATGATGGTGAGTGCCAGGGCCACGAGGACACCGATGCCCCCGGACCATAGAGCGTTGATCAGGTAATCCAGGAAGATCGTGACGAGCCGCTTCATATGCCCAACCTGTCCTTCAGGACTTTCACATAGCTCCTCGACACTTCCACTTGCCGTCCTTCGTAGCCGAAGCGCAAAAGAAGGCCGCGGCCGAACCATGGATGGACTTCCCGTACCGTCCCGAGATTTACGATGGCCGATTTGCTGACTCGGGCGAAACGCGAGGCCGGCAGTTTGTCTTCGAGCTCGTAGAGCCGTTCCTTCACTTCTCCCGACGAAGCGACCGTGAAGCAGCGGACCGCCGGACCCTCGGCTTCGAAATAGAGGACGGCCCTGAGCGGCACGAGCTCGATTCTTTCCTCTCTCCGTAGCGCGATGGAACGCGGCGAGTCGTTCGATAGGCCCGCGATTGTGTCGAGGGCGAGGGGCAGCGCTTCAATCCGGGTTGGATCGAAAACGAAGGCAAGCGGCTCAGCGCGATCCATGCCGCGCTCGACGATCGCTAGCGACGCCTCTTCGTCAGGCCCAAGCCCGCGAGATGAGAGGAGCTCGGCGATGAGCGGGCGACGCGATGTATCGCAGATCAGTCTGAAGCGCAGCCTTGCCGGTTCCATGTCCATATCCTATACCGAAATACTTAGCTCTGCATATTCATGCAAAATTTAATTCTATTTATGAAATGGTATTTTATCTGGTAAAAACGCTCGCATTTCCTACGTAAAGGTGATATATTGTTTCTATGCCTAATGACAACCAGATAGTCTCCACCAATATTGCCGAGATGTCGAGCGCCCTCTCAGGCGCGGACCCGAAGCTCATCGAAGACTTTCTCTACTGTCTGTTTACACCTTCCGAGGCCGATGAGATAGCCAAGCGCTGGGCCCTCGTCAAGGAGATAGCCTCGGGCAGGCCCCAGCGCGATATCGCCAAGGATCTCGGTCTTTCTCTTTGCAAGATCACGCGCGGCTCGCGCGAGCTAAAGAAGGAAGACTCGGCGTGGAAGCGCGTGCTCGCGCGAGTGGGCGTCGAGGTGTCTGACTCGATCTCCAAGCGCCGCTCTTCTCCGCAGGCTTCGTCTCGGGCTGTGCCTCTGGCGGTGAAAGCGGCGGTATAGGCTAGATCAGCACTGCCTTGGTGAGGACGATGTCCTCGCGAGGCACGTCGGAATGGGGAGGCCGCCTGCCCGTTGGTACGGCGGCCATTTTGTCGACCGTTTCCATGCCCTCGACTACCTTGCCGAAGGCACAATACCCGGCGCCAGCGTTTCCGCGTCCCGTGTAGTCCAGTCCCTTATTGTCGGAAAGGTTTATGTAGAACTGGCTCGTCGCGCTATCGGGGTCCGAGGTCCTGGCCATCGCCAGGGTGCCGCGGGCGTTCGTGGGCGCCTTGGCCGCCTCATTGACGATCGGGGCCTTGGTGTCCTTCTCTTTCATGCCGGGAAGCATGCCGCCTCCCTGGACGACGAACCCGGGGATGATCCTGTGGAAGATCGTCCCGTCGTAGAAACCGTCTTTCACGTAATCCAGGAAATTCTTGGCGCTCTGGGGGCATTCGGTCTCGAAAAGCTCGATCACCATGTTCCCCATGCTCGTCTCGAAGCGTACGCGCGCGTTTGCCATCTGTTCCTCCTGTCCGAGGATACACTATCCTCGAGCCATGGAAATACCCCTCATCCTACGGCAGAAGAAGGACGGCTCCTTCTCCTATGCCATGCCGACAGCCTTCCGCATCGTCATGGCCATTATCTTCGTCATGCTCATCATCGCGGGCTTCATGGATGGGAAGTCGCCTGGAGTGGGCGGCTGGATAGCCATCGCGATCGCGGCCCTGGCAGCTCTCTACGAAGAGAGCTGGGCCTTTATCGCGAAGGCGGGCGAGCTCAGGCACCGCGCGGGGATATTCCCGTTGACGCGACGGACGACGATATTTTCGGGAAGCATCGTCCGCTTTCGGATCGAGCCCTTCGTGCGCGGTACGGTGCCCGGCTCCGCGGACGAGACGGAAGAGAAGGCGGCCGCCCTCGCGGGCGGAAGGGCCGACGACTCGGGCAAAAAGCGGGAGCGTTACAAGAAACCCTACCTTTGTCTCGTCTGCGAGACAAAGGTAGGCGAGCGGTACTTTATAAACGCCGCTGATGCGCGCAAGGGCGAAAAATTGAAAACGCAGGCCGCGCTGATGGCGCGCGCCTGCGGAGTATCGCTCGTCGAGGACTCTGTCTGTATTTAGTCCTCCGGGGATGTAATACTGTTGAGATCGGACTCTAAAGCAATGGACCGTGTGGAAACTTGAGGAAACGGACTTTTCAATAAGAAAATTCGGAATAATCAAGCTGCAAATGCGGAATCCGCAATAAGTAAATTCGGAATTCTCAATAAGTATTTTCGGAATTTATAAGTTGAAAATTCGAAATAAACTTACTGAGAACTCCGCCTTCAGTTGTTGTTTCGGAGGCCGGCGTCGGCCGGGGTTGGACTGTATGCCGTGATCGTGGGCGCAATACGCACGCTCTTTCTGCCTCTAGCGACAATCGCCTAAGTATTGGTCGGGGCGGTTCGCTATTCTAATGAATCAGCTGAAAGAATCGGCGCATCAGGAAAGCCGCGACGACAATCCCCAGAACGATAATAAAAAATATCCTTTTGCCGTCGCGTTTCTTTTGTGTGGCTTTCTTCACCTCATCCTCCCGGACTATCTGCCTGTTCAGAAGGAGTATTCTAATACAGGAAGCACGCCACCTTGTGGCCCGGCCCGACTTCCTTGAGCTTGGGCACGCACTGCGCGCACTTGTCCATGCGCTTCCAGCAGCGATCGTAGAAGTAGCAGCCAGTCCTTTCCTTGTCCGGCGAGGGAACGTCTCCCGTAAGGATGATGCGCTTGCGTTTCTTTTCGATCCCCGGATCGGGTATGGGCGCCGCCGAGAGAAGGGCCTGCGTGTAGGGATGCAGGGGGTTCTTGTAGAGGTCGGCCGATCCCGATATCTCCGCGATGATGCCCAGGTACATGACGGCCACGCGGGTCGAGACGTACTGGATGACGGCGAGATCGTGGGCGATGAAGAGGTAGGTGAGGCCGAACTCTTCTTGGAGATCCTTGAAGAGGTTGAGGATCTGCGCCTGGATCGAGACGTCGAGGGCCGAGACGGGCTCGTCGCAGAGCATGAGCTTGGGCCTGAGCGCCAGGGCGCGGGCGATGCCGATGCGCTGCCTCTGCCCTCCCGAGAACTCGTGGGGATACCGGTTCTTGAAGAAACGGGAGAGCCCTACCTTCTCCATGAGGAGCTCGACCCGCTCCTCGGTTTCCTTGCGCGACATCGCCAATAGGCCGCGCGCCATGTAGATGCGCAGCGGCTCGGCGATGATGTCGCCAGAAGTCATGCGCGGGTTCAAGGACGCGTAGGGGTCCTGGAAGACCATCTGCATGTTCTTGCGCGCCTCGATGAGCTTCGTCGGGGAGAGTTTGGTGAGGTCCTCGCCGTCCAAGACGACCTCGCCGGAGGTGGGCTTGTACAGCTGCGCTATCGCGCGAGCGGTGGTGGACTTGCCGCAGCCGGACTCGCCGACTATGCCGAGCGTCTCGCCGCTGTTTATCGCGAAGTCGACGCCGTCGACCGCGTGGATGGCGCCCTTCGCTCCCCCGAAGAGTCCGCCCCCGAAGGGGAAGTGCATCTTCAGGCCGCGGACGTCGAGGAGCACATTGGAATCGCTCATGCTACTTCGCCTCCGAATAGAGCCAGCAGGCGGCCGAGTGGCCGTTCCCGAAGTCGCTGCGCTCTGGGTACTTCTTCTTGCAGATGTCCTTCGCCTGGTCGCAGCGCGGATAGAAGGGGCAGCACTCCGGCAGGTCGATGACGTTGGGTGGCTGGCCTTGTATCGACGAGAGCCTTCCGTCGGAGGCTATATCGAGCCTCGGCACCGACTTGATAAGGCCCCTCGTGTAGGGATGCTTGGGCGCGGCGAAGACGTCCTCTGTGGCGCCGCGCTCGACGACTCGGCCCGCGTACATGACGCAGAGAGTATCGCAGGTGCCGGCGACCACGCCGAGGGAGTGGGTGATCAGGATAACGGCCGTGCCCAGGCGCGCTGTGAGGTCCTTCATGAGGTCGAGGATCTGCGCCTGGATAGTCACGTCGAGGGCGCTCGTGGGCTCGTCGGCGATGAGTATCTCTGGATTGCAGGAAAGGCTCATCGCGATCATGACTCGCTGGCGCATGCCGCCCGAGAATTGGTGCGGGTAGGCGTCGATGCGCTTCTCGGGGGCCGGGATGCCCGCGAGGGCGAGCATCTCGATCGCCTTCGCCTTCGCGTCCTTCTTGCCCAGGCCCTGGTGCAGCATGATGGTCTCCATCATCTGCGTCGATATGCGGAGGAAGGGATTCAAGGACGTCATCGGGTCCTGGAAGATCATGGAGATCTTGTTGCCTCGAATCTCCCTGATCTCGCGCGGCGGCATCTTGAGAAGGTCCCGCTCGCCGAAGAGGACTTCGCCTCCGACGATTTTCCCCGGCGGGTTGGGGATCATGTTCATGATCGAGAGGTTCGTGACGGACTTGCCCGAGCCGGATTCCCCGACTATGCCGAGGGTCTCGCCCTTGCGCAGCTCGAAGCTCACGCCGTCGACCGCCTTCACGACCCCTTCGTCAGTATTGAAATAAGTTCGCAGGTCTCTGACCCGCAGTATGACTTCGTCGGTCATCGGTGCTTCTCCATAGGATGTCACGCTCGATTCTTGCTCTGGGGATCGAGGGCGTCGCGCAGGCCGTCGCCCAGGAAGTTCATCGCGAATAGGAAGAGCGTCATCGAGATAGCCGGCACGAGGAGCTGCCAGGGGTAGAGTTCCATCGTCGCTGTGCCTTCGGAGACGAGGCTTCCCCACGATGCCAGGGGCGCCGAGACGCCGAGGCCGAGGAAGGAAAGGAAGGACTCGCTCATGATGAAGTCGGGAACGAGGAGCGTCGCGAAGACCACGATGACGCCGAGGGTGTTGGGTGTAAGGTGGCGGAAGACTATCCTCGCGGGGCTCGCGCCCATGGAGCGCGCCGCCTCGACGAACTCGGCGTTCTTGAGGCTCATGACTTGGCCGCGCACTACGCGCGCCAGGGTGAGCCAGGAGACCAGGGCGATCGCCACGAAGAGGTTGATGACGTTCTTGCCGAAGACGGCCATCATGATAATGACCACGAGCATGTAGGGCAGGCCGTAGAGGATGTCGACGAAGCGCATGATGAAGTTGTCGACGCGCCCGCCCGCGTAGCCCGCGATGCTGCCCAAGAGGATGCCTACCAGCGTCGCCGTGATCGTGCCGACCAGTCCTATCATGATCGAGATCCGGCCGCCGTAAAGGGTGCGCGAGAGTAGGTCGCGGCCGAGGTTGTCCGTGCCCAGCACGTAGACGCGCTTGTGCTGCGGGTTGATCGCGACATCGGCCTTCATGGCCTGGATCTCGGCCTGTTCCTTGGCGTTGAAGCTTGTCCTGGCCTCGGCCTTCATCACCTTGCCCATATAGGCCATGCGTGTATCGAGCATCACCTCGCCCGCGGGACGCAGGGAGGGAGGAAGGTTCGCGTGCGCGATCACTTGGTCCTCGTAATGGTAAATCGGGAGGATGGGGGCGGCGAGGCAGGCTACGACGTAGAAGGCGACTATGTAGAGGCCTCCGAGGGCCATCTTGTTTTTGCGGAGCCTCTTCCAGGCGTCGGCCCAGAGCGAGACGGGTTTCATGGATTGCGCGAATTCGTTGAGCTCTGCGTCGGCCTTGCCGCCGATCCGAAGATTGCGGACCTTGGGGAATTTCATCGTCCGCTCCTTCACTTGTACGAGATGCGGGGGTCGAGGAAGCCGTAGACGACGTCGACGACGAAGTTCATGAGCACGAGGATGACGGAGAACACGATGACGTCGCCCATGATGAGGGTGTAGTCGCGGTTCGTCGCCGCCTGAATGTAGAACCTGCCCATGCCGGGAATCGTGAAGATCGTTTCGACGACGACCGTTCCCGTGATGATGCCGGCGAAGGCCGGCCCGAGGTACGAGATGACGGGGAGCATCGCGCCCTTGAGCACATGCTTGAAGATGACCGTCGTTTCCGTGAGGCCTTTGGCCCTCGCGGTGCGTATATAGTCGGAGCGAAGGACCTCGAGGACGGATGCCCTGGAGAGCCGCGCGATGCTGGCGAAGTAGGGAAAGGACAGCGTGATGACGGGCATGATGAGCACGATCCAGCCGTTGCGGCCGTCGATCCAGCCCGAGGTCGGAAGCCATTTGAGCTGCAGTGCGAAAACCATTTTTATGACGGGGCCTATGACGAAGAGCGGCACCGATATGCCGATGACCGCCAGGGACATTGTCGCGTAGTCGACCCAGGAATTTTGCCTGAGGGCGGCTATGATGCCCGTCCCTAGCCCGAGGACGACGGCGACGACGAGGGCGAGGGCGCCCAGGAGCATGGAATTGGGCAGGGCCTGGAATATGAGCTGGTTGACCGTGAAGTCCTTGTAGCGATACGAGGGACCGAGGTCGCCGTGGAGGATGTCGCCGAGGTAGCGGAGGAACTGCTGGGGCCAGGGCTCGTCGAGATGGTACTTGGCCAGCATGTTGGCCATTATCTCGGGAGGGAGCTTCTTCTCGCTCGAGAAGGGGCCGCCGGGCGCGAGGCGTTCGATGGTGAACGCGAAGACTATGATGAGGAAAAGCGTCGGGATCAGGCTCAGGAAGCGCCTGATGATGTAACGGGTCATAAGAACCCCTCGAAAATAGAATCGCGGCGCATCGCGCCGAGGTGAGCGCTTTTAACTTAGCAACACGAAGGCCGGAGCGCCCGTAGGGGACGCCCCGGCCCGCCTGCGGGGTCGCGCGGACGCGGCCCCTCGAGCGCTATTTTTTCGCGATCCACTTCGTGGGGTGGATGTCCATGGCATTGCTGTAGACACCGGTCCACTTGTTGGGGTCGATGAGGCTCTTGTTCGCATAGAAGAAGAAGGGCGAAACGGCCTGGTCCTGGGTGATCAGGATGTCCTCGGCCTGCTCGAGCACCTTGTTGCGATCATCGCCGGCGGCCATGGTCGAGGCCTGCTTCAGGAGGTCGTCGTACTTCGGGTTCGAGTAGAAGCCGTCGTTGTTGCCCGAGCCGGTTTTGAACATGTCGAGGTAATTGCCCGGATCGAGGTAATCGGCGAGCCATCCGGCGCGGGTGACCTGGAAGTCGTGCGTCTTCTGGCGGGTGTCGAGGAAGGTGGCCCACTCGAGGTTCTGGAGCTGGACGTTGATCCCGAGGTTGGTCTTCCAAGCTTGCTGGACGTACTCGGCGATGGTCTTGTGGCGCGCATTGGTGTTGTAGATCAGCGTCACCTTCGGGAAGCCCTTGCCGTTCGGATAGCCGGCCTCTGCGAGGAGCTTCTTGGCTTCGTCCAGGTTGAACTCGTTGCCCTTGGCGGTCTGGAAACCGCCCATAGCGGGCACGAGGCCGGCGGTGGCGATGTCTCCGGCCTTGAGGATGTCATTGACGATCTGGTTGCGGTCCACGGCCATGGCGAGGGCCTTGCGGACGCGCACGTCGGTGAAGGGCTTTTTCGTCACGTTATAGATGTAGTAGTAGACCGAGGAGCCCGCGGTCGCCTGATAGTCGGGGCGGAGCTTGATCTCGTCGATCTTGGCGGTGGGCACGGAGTCGTCGGCGAGCCAGTCGATCTCGCCGGCCTTGAACTTGTCGTAGGCGACATTCTGGTCCTCGATGGCGAGGTAGGTGAGGGTCTTGAGCTTCACGTTCTTCGCGTCCCAATACTTCGGGTTCTTCGCGACGACGATCTTGTCCTGGGGCTTCCACTCCTTGAGGACGAAGGGGCCCGAGCCGACGAAGTTCGCGGGCTTTACCCAGTCGGCGCCGAACTTGGCGATGGCCTTGGTCGGGGTGACGACGCACGAGTTGTGGGTGAGCATGTCGAGGGCGTAGGGAAGCGGCCCGACGAAGGTCACCTCGAGGGTGTTCTCGTCGACGGCCTTGATCTTCACGTTCTCCTTGGGGCCTTTACCGGCGTTATAGTCGGAAGCCCCGACGATGTTGTCGCCGAGGAGGTAGGCGTAGGGCGACGCGGTCTTCGGGTCGAGGACGCGGAGCCAAGAATCGACGAAGTCCTGAGCGGTGATCTTGCTGCCGTCGGAGAATCTCGCGTTGCGGAGTTTGAAGGTGTAGGTGGCTTTATCATCGCTTACTTTCCAGCTCTCGGCGATGCCGGGGACGGCCTTTGAGGTCTGGGGATCGTTGACCATGAGGCCTTCGAAGAGGGAGTAGGTGATCCTCGCCTCCGGAACGCCGGACTGGAGAGCGGGGTCGAGCGACTGGGGCTCTGAGCCGTTGTTGAAGATCATGTCGGCGCCGGAACCGCCCTTGCCCCCGCACGAGGCGAGGACGAGCATGCCGACTATCGCGACAGTCGCAAGCGCGCTTAGACGTTTGAGCATAAAACCTCCTTAATTGCCATAATTGCCAAAAGATTGGTTTCGTTATACAGCGAAAATACTATGTACGCAATACTGACCGACGGCAGGATTCTGTCTGAAGAAGCCCGCCTAGCCCTTGGAGCGGGAGATGATGGCGGCCGACTCGGCGGCCGTGTCCTCGAGCAGCCTCTCGACCTCGTCGAGGGCGCTGAGTATGGGAGGAAAGAGAGTCTCGAGGTCGAAGCCGGTCCGCTTCGCCGCGATGCACGCCGCTTCGAGTGTGCCCGCCGCGGCGCCTACGGGATTCGCGCAGAGCGATAGGGCCGAGCCTTTGAGCGCGTGGCCTTGCTTCTGGAGCGCCTCGAGGTCGCGTTTCCCCTTGGCCGCTTCGAAGGACGCCAGGCGGCCCGGAGTCTCCTCGACGAAGATGCCCAAGAGCTCGAGCATGAATGCTTCATCCTCATCGAGCCGCTCAAGAAGGTCGCTCACGTTGACAAGGGGCGTGCCCGGCGCCTCGGGGCGGGGCGCCTTGCTCCTCTCCGCGACGGAGGCCGCCGGGGCCTGGACGGTCGCAGCCGCGCGCGGGCCGAGCTGCCGCGCCTTGGTGCCGATGCGCTCGAAGAGTTCGTCGAGGGCGGAAGGAACCAAAGGCTTGGGCAGGCAGGTTATCATGCCAACAGCGGCGCAGGCGGCGCGCACGCCGCTCTCGACCCGCGCCGTCATAGCGGCTACTGGCAGCTCTCCGTCGACGCGCGCCGAAGTGGCCATGCGTATACGCCTGCAAGCCTCGTAGCCGTCCATGTCGGTGAGCCCGAGATCGAGGAGGGCGATGTCGAAGTCGCCGTCCGCGGCGAGGTCGACGGCCGCCTTCCCGGTGGTGGCGCAGACGACCTCGTGGCCCTGTTTCTCGATGTAGCGCTTCGCGACCGCGTTGTTGATGGGGTCGTCGTCGACGACGAGGACGCGCAGCTTCTCGGGGCAGACGGCGTCGAGGCAGGTTTCCTGGGTGGCCGCGACCACCTGCCCCGGCTCGAAGCGCGCGGTGAAGGAGAAGGTGCTGCCCGAGCCCTCGATGGACGAGACATTTATATCACCGCCGAATAGCTCGACGAGCTTCTTGCAGATGGATAGGCCCAGGCCTGTGCCGCCGAAGCGCCGCGAGACACTCGGGTCCGCCTGCGTGAACTCGCGGAAAAGGAGGGGCAGCTTGTCTTTCGCTATGCCCATGCCGGTGTCTCGAACGGAAGAGAGTATCGCGATCGCGCGCGAATCGCCGTCCTTGCCCTCTTTCTTGGGAAGGGAGGCTGGGGCGATGTCCACGGTGACCGCTCCGTGCTCAGTGAATTTGACCGCGTTGCTCACGAGGTTCATGAGGACTTGGCCGTAGCGCAGGGGATCGCCCTTCACGTAGCGCGGCGTATCCTCCTCGATGACCAAGTCGAGGAAGATGCCCTTCTTCTCGGCCGTGGGCCTGAAGGCGCGGAGCACCGAGACGGTCTTTTCGTGGATGTCGAAGTCGATGCTCTCGAGCTCCATCTTCCCCGCCTCGATCTTCGATAGATCGAGGAGGTCGTTCACGAGGCCGAGGAGAATGTTACCCGAGGAGAGTATTACCTCGAAGTCCTCGCGGATTTCGCTCGGAGGAGAGGCGCGCAGGTTTATCTCGGCCAGTCCTATGATGGCATTGAGCGGGTTGCGCAGCTCGTGGCTCACGGTCGCGACGAAGGCGCTCTTGGCCTGGTTGGCCGAGTCGGCTCTGTCGCGTGCCGACTCGAGCTCCCTCTGGGCCTTTACGAGCGCGCTCACGTCGCGGAACAGCAGGATATACCCTTGCCCGAACTCATTTCCGCCCTTGATCATGTAGCAGTTGATCAGATAGTCGACCCCGCCGAAGGCCCATTTCCTCGGGACCCCGTCCGTGACTGCCCCCGAGAGCTCGGGAACGATCTCTGAGATCGGGCGGCCGTCGATCGCGTCGGGATTGGGGAACAGCTGCTTCGCCTCTTCGTTGGTCCCGATGACCAGGCACTCCGCGTCGACGACGACTATAGGGGTGCCGATCGACTCGAGCACTACATTCTTGGCGTAGGGTATTGTGTCGAACAGGTCGAACCTGTGAAGCGTCCAGGCCATGAGCAGGTTCGAGAGGGAGAACGAGATCGGGGTCGGATCGAAGCTCGTGCGGCCGAGGAAGAAGATGTAATAGACGACGTTCGTGATGAACGACAGGCCGAAGATCGCCGTAACCCACCACATCCAGTGTGCGAAGAGGCCCCGGGATCGATGCGCCATTTTCGCGAGCTTGACGAAGGCCACCGTCAAATGGATATACGCGTACGCTATAAAGGCCCAGAACGCCCAGCCCGTGCCGTTGGCTCCATTTTGGTCGAACCTGAGACTATCCGACCAAAAGAAGTGATGGATGCTGTTGGTGAAATCCAATATGAGGAACGCGAAACCCGGCGAGAGAGCGAGGAGTACCCCGAGCCCTCTGACAGGCCTCTTCTCGAGGGATCGCGCGATCATATAGAAGGCGCTTGGAATGAAGGCTATGCCGATGAACTCGAACTGAAGCGCCTCGCGCTTAACCGCGAGCGAGGGCACTTCCCAATAGACGATCTCGAAAACGATCCATATAAATATCAATGCTTGGAAAAAGGTGAAGCTGTGGGACAAGTCCCGCTTGGTTCCGTACCAGGTGCGAGCGCATAGAAACATGGATACGACGGCGCAAACGATGAGCACCGCCGTATATGGATGTAGAAAAAGGCCAAGCAGCATATTTTTATTATTGTGGAAAACCAAGACAGAGGCTAGTTCTTTATCCGCGTTTTCATACTATTCCGCCTACGTGACGATCCTGAGCGTCGAGCCCGAGCGGCCCTTCGTCACTTCGATGCGCGAGGGAATCCTCGCGCGGAGCTCGGCGACGTGGGATACGATGCCGATTGTCCGCTCTCCCCGCGCCTCGTCGAGGACGGATATAGCGCGGTCGAGCGTCTCCTCATCCAGAGAGCCGAAGCCTTCGTCGATGAAGATGGCATCGAGCGAGGCGCCGCCCGAGCGTTCGCGGATCGTGTCCGCAAGGCCGAGGGCGAGGGCGAGGCTGGACATGAAGCGCTCGCCTCCGGAGAGGGTGCCCGCGGGTCGCGACTGGCCGGTATGCGAGTCGCGCACGAGGAGGTCGAGGCCGACGTAGCCCCTGCCCGAGCCCTCGTCCGAGGCGAGGGCGTATCGTCCGTCCGACATTCGGGCGAGGTGAGCCGAGGCTCGCTCCACGACTACGCGGAAGTAGGCGGCGAGAGCGTAGTTCTTAAAGGGTAGCCTGCGTCCTGGCATTTCCCCGTTGAGCAGGGCCGAGAGGCCTCCCAGCTTCGACCAGGCCGAATCGAGTGCGGCCCGTTCGGCGCTGAGTCTTTTGCGCTCATCCCGCTCTCGGCCGAGCTCCTGGGCTCGCGCCTGCGTTTTGTCGAGCGCTGCTTGGGTCGCGTCGCGCGCCTCACGCTCGGCCTGTACGGCCGCCTCGAGGGCTGTTTCGTCAGCCTCGTCCGCATCCGGGGCCGCCGACCGCGCGGCCTCGCGCTCGGTCGCGATGGCGAGGACTTCTGCGCGCGATGCGGCGAGGCCGCTCTTGTACGCGGATGCCTCCGCCTCGAGGATGGCGAGCTCGCTCTGGTCGATGAAGGCGTCCCGGGCGGATTCGAAACTCTCGAAGCCGGAACTCGCCAGGGCGGCGGTTTCGCGACCTTCGGCCTCCCGCAGCTTGACCTCGAGAGTCTTGCTCCGCGCCTCGAGCTCCGCTTCGAGCGCCTCGGCCTCGCGCCTGCCTGTCGCATAGGAGGAGAGCTCGGCCTCGAGGGTGGAGCGCTCGAGTACCGCCTTCTCCCGCCTCGAACGCGCCGCGGCCGCGAGGGGAAAGGGGTCTTGCGTCCCCGCACCCGTCCGGGCGGCGGCGAGCGTCGCCTCGAGCCTCGCCACTTCGAGCGCGGCTTTCTGAGCGTCGCCTTCCGCATCGGCTTTGCGCTCTCTCGCGGCCTCGAAGGCCGAGGCGGCGAGTGTGGCGGCCTTGCGCCGATCCTCGAGTTCGCGCCTTTTTTGGGCGGATGCCTTAAGCGCTTCGGCGATGAGATCAGTCCCGGCCTTCGCTTCGGCGAGGAATTGTGCATAGCGCGCCTCAGGGATGGCCTCGTCCGGATCGGGGGCGTCGGGATCGAGAACCTTCAGTTCCCGTGCCGCCTCGGCCGCGTTGGCCAAGGCGGCTTCCGCTAAGGCGGTCAGAGTGGCGGCCTTAGCGGAAGCCTCGTCCTTGGCTCTTCGCGCGTCCGCGATGCTTCCCCTCGGGGCCTTCGCGGTCAAAGCCGAGGTTTCTGCGCCGATGCCCGCATGCGCGGGAGCGGGGTGCTCTAAGGAGCCACAGACCGGGCAGGGGGATCCCGGGACGAGGCCGAGGGCGAGATGCAACGCCATGTCCTCTGCCAAAGCGGCCTGGGCCTCGGATTCGAGCGCGGCGAGGGATGCCTCGACAGCGGCCAGGCGGGACTGGGCTTCCTTTGCAGTCCCCTGCGCTTTCTTCGCCGCGAGACGGAGCCTTTCGGCTTTGGATGCCTGCGTCGCGATCCTTTCGGCTTCCCTGAGCGAATCCTGGGCTTCCCGCGAGGCCGCGTTGTCGCGGTCGAAGGCGTCGCGTATCGCTTTTTCCTCGTCGGCGTCGACTGCGATCGCTTTGTTCGCTGCGGCGGTGGTCGCTTCGGCTTCGGCCGCCATTGCGAGGACGGATGCCTTAGCGGCCGCTTCCGCGCGCGTGTGCTCGAGCGCGACCGTGGCCTGCGCCGCTTTCGTCCATGCGTCTTGCGCCGCGGTGAGCGTACCGAGCTCTCGGTCGATGATCGTCAGGTTTTCCGCAAGGCGACTCGCCTCGGCCCTGGCCTTATCCATCTCGGGCTCCCGCTGTACGAAGAGCGCGAGCTGATCTCGGCGAGAGGCGAGGCTTAAAGCGACACCATCGAGCTCGGAGGCGAGGGACGCTCGCTCGCGCGAGATCGGAAGGGCGGCTTGTGCCCTTTTCCCGGCCGCTATGCGCGCCTCGCGCGCGTCCGCGGCGTCCGACTGGGCCTCGAGGGCGGCGAGCCTTTCGCGCGCTGCTTTCTCCCTCTCCTCCCTGGCCGCCGCCTCTCTCGCGCGCGACAGGGCGAGCTCGGACGCGGAGAGCCTGGCGATCGCAGTCTCGCGCTCGCCGCGGAGAACCTCGAGCTTCGCCTCGAGCTCGACGAGCTCGAGCTCTGCGGCCTTGGCTTGTTCCGGCCCGCCGAGCCGCTCGAGCTCGGCGTCGACGCGCTGCACTTTAGCGAGGGCTTCGCGCGAACGCTCCTTGGCCAGGCTTGCGACCGCGTCGTGGAGGGCCACGGGAAAGAGCTTCTCGAGCACCGGGGCCCGGTCAGAGGACTTCATCTCGAGGAAACGCTGGAACTCGCCCTGTGGCAGGAGAATGATCTTCGAGAATTCGTCCTCGGAGAGGCCTATCCTCTCCGCGATGGCCGCGTCGACCTCCGTCTTGGAGCTCGCGATAAGCTTCCACTCGTCGCCCTTCGCTGTCCACTCGCGGCGGTAGAAGGCGGCCGTCGACTCGACCTCGACGAACTCGGCTTTGCCCCGTTTGGCGGGTCTGCGATAGGGAGGGTTGCGCAGCGCCCTGTACTCGGAGCCGCCGAGGAAGAACTCGAACTCGACCAAGGGCGCCTCGCCCGGCCTCGCATGCTGGGACCAGAGCTGGCGCTCGAGGGCGCCGCGCGCGCCGGGAGCTGTGCCGTACAACGCGTAGGTCATCGCGTCGAAGAGGCTGGTCTTCCCCGATCCAGTCTTGCCGCACACGAGGAAGACCGGTCCGAGAAGCGAGAACTCGACCTCAGCGCGCTCGCGGTAAGGCCCGAAGTTTTCGAGGACGAGCCTAGAGGGACGCAACGCTCGCCTCTTTCACGAGCTCCTCGAAAAGGCGAGAGGTCTCCTCGTCCGGCGCGGCGCCCGACTTCATCAGGGCGTGAAAAGCCGCAAACTCCTCCAGTATCGAAGGGGGGCTCGAGCCGTCTGTCGCCGCGGAACCCTGAGCGTCGCCCAAGGCGCCCGAGGGAACAAGCTCGAATGCGGCCTGCCTCACCGAGAGGAGGTTGGGGAAGTTCGCGCGAAGTGGATCGGCGGGGTTGAGGACTGCCTCGGGATCGGTGAGCCTGGCCTCGACGAAGTCGTCATGGTACTCGGAATAAGCGCCCGGGGCGGCGAGGACCGAGAAAGGCCCCTCGATCCTGCGCATGGCGCGCAGGGGGCGGACGGGAAGGAGCTCGGACTCGAAGCCGCCGGCTTTGAGCTCCACGAGTACGAAGCCCTTGTCCTCGCCGCCCTCGGCGAAGGAATAGGCGAGGGGAGATCCGGCATAGCGGCCCTTCGCTCCTGCCTTCTGGAATCGGTGCAGGTGCCCGAGGGCCGCGTAGTCGAAGGGATCAAAGAGGGAGCTGTCGACCTCCTCGGCTTGGCCGACGAAGATGCGCTCCGACTCGGAAGTCGAGCCTCCGGTAGCGAAGCAGTGGGCCACGAGCACGTTATACGCGTCGGGCAAGAGATTGGGCCGTATGCGGCGCAGGGCCTCGGCGAAAAGCTCCGATTGGCTCCTGAGCCTAGGCGATTCTCCTTCGGATCGAGCGTCGAAGGAGCCTGCGTTCAGGAAGGGCAGGGGCCAGATAGCCGCCTTCTCGCCGCCGCGCTCGATTATGATCGGCGTAGCGCAGTCCTCGGGCGAGGTGCGGATGTGCACGCCTAGGCGGCTCATGATGCGCGTACCGAAGGACAGGCGCGAAGCGGAGTCGTGGTTGCCCGGTATGGCGACGATGACGAGCTCGGGGTCGACGAGGGCGGCCTCGTTGAGAAAGGAGTCGAAGAGGCGCACTGCCTCCGGCGGAGGGATGCTCCGGTCGTAGAGGTCTCCCGCGAGGAGGAGGGCGGCTGGTCTCTTCTCGGCTATGCAGTCGGTAAGGCGTTCGAGCATGGCTTCCTGGTCGGCGCCTATGTCGCGTTCGTGGATTGTCTTGCCGAGGTGGAGGTCCGCGGCGTGGAGGAGGAGCATCCGGGAACTACCTGGCCCGATGTTCTTGGTCGGCGCTCTCGACTGTGCAGACGCCTTTGCCGACGTCGATTATCCGTACGCGATCACCGCGCGCAAAGGCCTGGGAAGCGTCGGTGGCCTTTACCTTTATGGACAGAGGTTGTGCCTCGGGCCTGTGCAGGCTGGCCCTGCCCTCGAGGCCGGGCGCCACGGGCTCCGTGACGACCGCCTCCTCGAGGAGGATGGACTCGGCCTTGAGCTCGGACGAATGCCTGCCTCCGCGAAGCGCCACAATGGCGATCGCGAGGCAGAGGACCGAAGCCACGACTATTACGACGATTGTGAGCGGCATTGCGTGGTCAAGTATACTACGCTTGCGCCTCGAGCGCCACTTTGTTCTTGAGCTCGACGAACATGCGCCAGCCGAAGAAGAGACCGATGAGCCCGGTGAGGGCATCCGAGAGAGGGCCCGCCCAGATGATGCCGTCGTAGCCGAAGAAGATCGGGAAGACGATCATGCCGGCTATGAAGATGAGACTGCGAAAAACGAGGACGAGGGAGCCGGGCGCCGCCCTGCCCGTCGCCTGGAAATAAGATACGGGCCCGAGCTCTATGGGAAGGAGCACGAAGGCCAGGGAGAAAATGCGCAGCGAATGGGCGCCGATCTCCGCTAAACGAGGGTCGCCCGAGAAGAGGCCGACGAAGATGCCCGGAAAGATGATCATCGCAAGCTCGGAGACCGCCGCGAAACCGAGGGTCCAGGCCATGGTGAGCACGCTGATGCGCGCGACCCTCCGCCATTTCGCCGCGCCGTAGTTGTATCCCCAGAGGGGTTGTGCCCCCTGAATGATGCCGAAGAGGGGGAATCCGAGGAACTGGACGACGGTGACGATCACGCCGACGGCGGCCAGTCCGAGCTCGCCGCCGTAGGGCTTGACGGCTATGTTGGCCACGACGAAGACGGAGCACATTACGAGCTGCATGAGCGCGAAGGGGGCGCCGACCCCGGCGAGCTCGCCGAGCGTCTTGTGCTCGGGCAGGAGGTAGCGGATCTTGGGCCTGATGGTCCCGCTCTTGTCGTAGACGTAGACTATGGTGATGACGAGTCCTATCGTCTGCGAGCAGGCGACCGCGAGGCCCGCGCCGCCGACGCCCCAGCGGAAGGCGAAGATGAAGATCGGAGCCAGGATTGCGTTGATGAGCGTGCCGGCGAGCTGCACCATGAAGCTGGCCTTTGGTCTGCCTTCCGCCGCGAGAGCCGAGCCGAGTGTCATGGCCGCGGCCTGGCCGGGCGCGCTCAATAGCACCCAGCCGGTATAGGCTTTCGCTTCGAACATGACATCGCCCGTCGCGCCGAAGGCCTTGAGCAGGGGTTCGACGAGGAGCCAGCAGATGCCCGCGAATATCGCGGCGAATATGAATGCAGAGCCTGTCGCGCGCGACATGTACTTCTCGGCCTTCTCGATATCCCCCTTGCCCAAGGAGACCGCGGCAAGGGTGCGCGACCCGTTTTGAAAGAGGACTCCTATCGCTAGGCTCGCGATCATGATTGGCCAGGCGGCCGTGACCGCCGCCATGCCGTTGACCCCTGTGCCTTGACCTATGAAGATTCTGTCGACGACATTATAAAGCGATGAGATGAGGAGGCCGCCGATTGCGGGAAGGCTGAACTCCGCGAGAAGATGCCCAACAGGGCGGGTGGCCATCGCTTCGGTACTATCCATGAATGCTCCGTATCATCAGGTTTCCAACTATAACACCGCGCGATGATGTAATACCACCGTGGCTGGTTGCCCTGGCAATGAACAAATGATGAAATCTTTGGTTTTCGTCCTAATTCAAGCTACTTGCTCCCTCAGGGGAAGCCGACGTAGGCTCGCTTATATGGAACTCGATTTTTCCGCACAATGGTGGACCATCCCCACCCAGTCCGGCGTCGGCCCGGCGGCCTTCGCCGCGACCGAGCTCGCGGCGGTCATAGGCCGCATGGTCGGCTGCCGCGCGCCCCTTCCCGGCGACGAGAGCCGTACGGAGCGTATCATCGTCCTCGACGCGGGCAAAAGCGCGTTCGCCCTGGCGCCGGGCGGCATCAGGCGCTTGTCTCGCTTCTCATGGCGCGCTGCGGACGACCGAGTCGAGATCTACGGAGAGGACGGCCCCGCCTTGCTGCGCGGCGTTTATGATTTCCTCGGCGCCCTCGGAGCGGCCTGGGTCGAGCCGGGCTCAGGCGGCGAGCGGCTGCCCGAGGGGCCCCTCCTATCGCTTAAGCCCATCTCTCGCTCATCGAAGGACGGTGCGCTTGCTTCCACGCTCATACTCGGTCACGGCTGCTTCCTCGAGCGTTGGCCGGACTATCTCGCCTGGGCCGCCCGTTCAGGCTACTCTTCGGTCTTCGTCCACACGACGCCGGACGAGCTCGCCCTCGGCGCCGCGCCCGAGTCCCTCTACGAGGCCCAGCGCGCGGGCATAGCGGAAGCCTGCGCGCGCCTCGGTCTCTGCCTCGAGCTTGGTGGGCATAGTCTTTCCTCTTTGCTTCCTCGCGCCCTATACAAGGAAGAACCCGACCTCTTCCGCGAGAAGGAAGGCAAGCGCGACGCCGACTGCAACTTCTGCCCCTCGAGCGAAAAGGCCCTAGCCCTGGTCACCGAGTCCTTCGCCGCGAGGGCGGTCGCTCATCCCGAGGTTCGGGTATTCCACATCTGGCCCGACGACCTGCCCGGGGGAGGCTGGTGCTCCTGTCCCGCCTGCACATCCCTCTCCGGCAGCGCGCCGGTAGGCGCGGCGCAATCGCTCGCGGTCATGAAGGCGCTCTCCGCCGCGCTCGAGAGAGTTCGTCCCGATGCGGCCCTCTCCTTCCTCGCCTATCACGACACGGAGAATGTCGCCGCCGCGTTGGGCGATGGAGCTTGTCTCCCCGCGAACCTCGAGCTGCTCTGGGCACCCCGGCTGCGCAGCTGGGGTCGATCCATAGGCGATCCCGAGTCGACTCTGAACGCGGCTTCGCTCGCGGCTTTCGCGAAGAACGCTTCCGCTTGGCGCGCGGCGGGCGGCGGCAGGATCGCGGTCTTCGAGTACTACGAGGACGCTGTTCTTTTTAAAACGGCGGTTCCTCCCCTCGCTTCGGTCATGGAGGGCGATCTGGCCGCCTATCGCTTAGGCGGCGCGCAGGCCGTCGGCCTGCTCTGCACGGGAGGGCGATTGCCCCTCGCGCCTAGACCTAACATTGCCCTCTTCCCGCGGTTTGCGGCCCAGGGCGGCGCAGCGGACTCGCCTCTCGCCGAGGACATGCTAGCCGACTGGACGTTTGCGGCTTACGGCAGCGCGGGCAAGGTCATGCAGGGCTACTGGCGCGAGCTTGAGGCGGCCTGGGCTGTCGACCTCGATCTCAAGGAGGGCGATAGCGGCCTCTACCTGCCCGCTTCTCCCGCGAGCTACGCCTCCGATCCTCCCGCCGACTGGGGCGACCCTTGGAAGGCCAGCCTCGAGCGCCTTGCCGCTAAGCGCGGCCGCTGCGAGGAGCTCTTCGAGCATCTGCGCGCCGCGGAGGCGAGCCTTTCTTCCGTTTCTTCCGACGATCCCGCGGCGATGAGGGAGGTCTCGGAGTACGCGATCTCGGACGCCGTCCTCGAGCTCGACTGCGCCAGGATAGCGGTTTACCACGAGCTCGCGGGAGGGGACGCTCGGGCTGCTGCGGATATAGCGAACCTCGCCCTTTCCGCCGCAGGGGCCGCGCGGAAGGCCTATGCCCGGCTGCCGGACGCTCGAGCTCGCCGTGAGATGGGCCTCCTCATAGGCGTCTATTACGAGCTCAAGCTTCGCGCGATCCGCCGTGCGAACGCGCGCTCGGGCATCAGGCGCCTCCTCGATCTCTGGTTCACAACCGCTCGCGCGGGCCTTCCCGCGATCGCTCTCCGCGGCGCTTATGCGCCGAAAAAGGGGCTTGCCCCCGTACCCCGGAGGCATTAGGTTAAACTCAGATGGAAAACGGAGCTCTCGGCAAGAAGGTTTTTTTCTTGTACCCGCCGCCGGTCTTAAGCGAAGTGGTAGACGAACTCGCCAGGCAGGAGTTCGAGGTATACCTCACGCGAGAGCACGACCGGCTGCGTCGCTATCTCGAACAGGCTCCCGACTCGATCGTTTTCGCGAACTTGGATGATGGCCTGGATGAGGCTGGCTGGCTCGAATATGTCCAGGGCCTCAGGAACGGGGCTCCCGTCGTGGGCGTCGGGGTCATCACCCTCAACGACAATCCCGAGCTCCGCGAGCACTACCTCATGAACCTGCAAGTGCAGTGCGGCTTCGTCATTCTCAAGATCGGCGCAGCCAGGACCGCCGAAATACTCGCCAAGACCCTCGAGGCGAACGAGGCGCGCGGCCGGCGCAAATTCGTCCGCGCCGTCTGCGCCCCGGGCGTCGGCCAGTGCGCCTTCGATTACGAGGGCGCTACGCTCAGGGCCGAGCTCTCCGACTTGAGCTCCTCGGGCATAGCGATCCATTTCGAGGGCGGCACGAGCCTCAAGGTGGGCACGGTACTCCGCGACATCTCGCTAACTATCAAGGGCCAACGGCTTCTAGCCTCGGGCGTCGTGGTGGCCAAGCGAGGCGACGAGAGCGGAACCGCTCCGGTCCACGTCGTGATGTTCGATCCTTCCTCGCTCGACGAGGCCCGCAAAGAGAAGCTCAAGACTATCGTGTTCAAGGTCAACCAAGCGTCGATGGAGCTCACCCTGTCCAAGGCTTAGCCGCCGAGGGCAGCCTTGCCGAGTGCGAGGAGGAGGCCGACCAAGCCTCCCACGACCGCGCCGTTCAAACGGATGTATTGCAGGTCGCCCCAGACGGCCTCTTCGATCTTTCCGACGAAGTACTTCTCGTCGGTGGAGCGCAGGAGGCCCGCCACGTACCCAGCCGCGCCCTCGATGAGGCGGCCGCGTTCGATCACGCTCGCGGCCAGGGATGCGGCCATCGCATTGAAGCGGGCTCGAACCTCCTCGTCCGATGCGAGCTTCGCAGCCGCGCTGTCCTCGATGCGAGCGAGGTCGGGGAGGAATGCGCCTTTCTCGCTGCCCATGTCCTCGCCCAGCCGCGAGAGGATGCCCTGGACGAAGGTCGCGAAGCCTTCTCTGAAGCTCGGGTCGGCCAGGGCCTCGCGGAAGGCTGCCTCGACACGGTCGCGCTCCGGGGAGCCCGAGGACTTCAATTTCGCGCAGTAGTCGGAGACGGACGAGAGGATGAATCTCCTCGCGTCGTTGGACTTGTCGGATCGGATCTCGGCGAGCTCGTCCTCGATGCCCACTACGAAGCCGTCTATGGTGCCGGCGTTAATGAAGAGGCCTTTCCAGCCGGCGCTCTTCTTGACGATGGGCGTGACTAGGGCGACGATCTTAGTCCGGTTGCGCCCGATCTCGAGGCGCGCGTACTCGACGATGGCCTCGAGGGCGCGTTCGTCGTAGCGTCCCCCCCTCGCCCAGGCGAGGATGCCCGCGAGCTCCCCGGGCGCGTCGACACGCCCGGAAGCGAAGTCGAGGATCTCTCCCGTGAAGCGCCGCAAGGAAGCTGATTTAATTTCGTCGCGACCACCGTAGGAAGTAAGCAGCTCGGCGGCCCGAAGCTTCAGAAAGCCGTGGATGTCGTCGCGGGCGCCACCCGAAGAGAGGGCCTCGGCCGCCTTCCCCGCGAAGTCGATCTTGCGGAATTCCTCGGCCATCGCCGGGGCGCTTAAAAAACTCGCGAGAAAATTCGGGATGGCGTCGGCTATAGCGTCTTTGTTCTTGGCGAGGATGTTCGTGTGGGGCAAAGGCACGCCCAAGGGGTCGCGAAAGAGGGCCGAAACGGCGAACCAGTCCGCGAAGGCGCCGGCCATGGATGCCTCGAAGAAGGCCTCCAGGAGGCGCTTCAGGCTGAGCGAGCCGAAAAGGGGCACTAAATCGAGGGCGAGCCATGGTTGGAGCTCTACTATGAGAAAGCCGCAGATCGCCATGCATAGGGAAATGCTCCCCAGCCTATTCTTCTTCGCTTCTCCCATGCGCGCTCCTCCCCGTCTCCGCGAGGATACTAAGGGGCAGGCTCGCGTGACAAGCTAATGCTTCTGCGCGATACTTAAGGGTAGGAGCTGCCGACGCCATGGATACCATCGCCTTCTCCGGCGACCCGGCCAGTCTCTCGAGGCTCGAGCTCGTTAGCCTCTACATCAACCGGTACTACAAGCTCGATGCCGATCTGAGATCGAAGTTCGAGACCGAGTTCCGGAAGCGCAATCTTCCCCTTCCTCGCATGCCCATCGGATCGCCTCTCAAGCGCGATCGGACCGCTGGAAAGTGGACTATGGACAGACATACCTTCCTCTCATACGTGTTGCTCATTTATTCGGGCACCGCCTTCGTCTATTCGTGGATCTACCTGGCTCAGCGTCTGGTCAAGATGGACTTCGGCCAGAACCCCAGACATAAGCTCCTTCAGTCGGCCATCGCCCTCGTCTACGTCATCGTCGAGATTTTCCTTTACATTTATTTTGCGCAACTCGGTAAATAGCCTTGCCGTGAGCGCCGGGACGAGGCATAGTCTTAGCGGGGAGGCAGGATGGCTGACAAAGACTGCGAAACGGACATGGACGATCTCGTACGCCTTTCAGTCTTCTCGAACATAGGCACGAGTATCGTCGGCGAGAAGAGCATACGCGGCGTCCTCGACCGGGTCATGGAGCATGTCGGCTCCTTTTTCGGCCCCCTCAACTGCTCCATATTCCTCGTCGACGCCGCCAAGGGTGAGCTCGTCTTCGCTCGCGTCGCGGGCAGCGCCGCCGAGCGGCTCACTGGCAAACGCATCCCCATAGGCGAGGGTATAGCGAGCTGGGTTGCCCTGCGCGGCGTTAGCGCCATAGTCGAGCGGCCGCAGGAGGACACCCGCTGGTCGGACAGCATCGACGTTCTCATAGGCTTCAAGACCGAGTCCGTCATCGCCGTGCCGCTCCGCTCGGGAGACAAGGTCTTCGGCGTCATCGAGCTTTTGAACCGGCTCGACGGGAAGGCTTTCTCGGCCTACGACATGCGCGTGCTCTCCACGATCGCCGATTTCGCCGCCATCGCGGTCGAGAAGGCCTACTTGCTCGCCGAGGCGCGTCGCATCTCCGAGCGCGATCCCCTCACTGGGGCGCTCAACCGCCGAGGCCTCTCTCGCGCCATAGACCGCGAGGCCGCGAGGCGTGCGCGTTACGGCGGCGACCTCTCCGTCGTCCTCGCCGATGTCGATAAATTCAAGTCGATCAACGACGCGTACGGCCACGCGGTGGGTGACGAGGTCCTCAAGGCCGTTGCGCGCGCCCTCCAGGCTTCCGTCCGCGAGGCCGATTCCGTGGCCCGCTACGGCGGCGACGAGTTCCTCGTCCTCATGCCGGCGACGGGCCCCGAGGACGCCGAGATCGCGCGAGTGCGTCTGGGCCGGGAGCTCGAGAAGACGGGCGCCGCCTACGATCCTCGCTTCTCCGTTTCCCTCGGCGCCCATACCTCGGGCTCCGCGGATTTCGACGAGCTCTTTCGCGAGACCGACAAGGACCTCTACCGCAGGAAGGTTGGTCCGCTCATGATCGGCGAGAACCTCCTCGCGGCCTTGGACGACGAAGGGAAGCAATAATGCACGTGGATATATTCACTCTCTGCGATTTCGCCCAGGAGAGCGGGGGCAAGCTCACAATCGTGGGGGCCTTCGACACGGTCTTCGCCAGGCAGTTCCCCGCGGTCCATCCCTATATGTGCCTCGCCATGCGCCTGCGCTTCTACATCCACGAGGAGGGCTCGCATCCGATCAAGATCGAGTTCGCGGGGACCGACGGCTCCGAGGTCCTGCGCCCCATCGAGGGCGAGCTCTCGGTCTTCGATTTCACCGGATCCTCCCGCGTTGCGCATAGCGTCTTCAACTTCGTGAGCACGCCGATCGAGCGAGAGGGCACTATCAGCATCACCCTCTCGGTGGACGGCCGCGAGGCCCTCACTTCGCCGCTCTACGTGCGCAAGGCTTAGGCGAGTACGACGCGGTTGCGGCCCTCGCGCTTGCCGCGGTACATCGCGCCATCCGCTTGGACGACAGCCTCGGGGAATCCGCCCGAGCGCCACTGGGCGAGGCCTATTGTCACCGTGACGCGCAAAGGGGCCTCCTCCCCGCCTAGGTGCTCGGCCTCGACCGCCCTCCGCAGCCGCTCCGCCGAGGCGCTGGCGTGCTCTCCCTCGAGCCCCATGAACACGATGACGAATTCCTCCCCTCCCCACCGGCAGCAGAGGTCGCCCGTGCGGATGCTCCTGGCTATCAGGTTCGCGATCGCTGCGAGGACTTTGTCCCCTTCTTCGTGTCCCCTCGAGTCGTTGACGGCCTTGAAATGGTCTATGTCGATGAGCGCGAGCTGAGATGGTGGGGAATCCGAGCAGCCCCATGCCTCCCTAAGGGCGGCTTCGAGGCCCCTGCGGTTATAGAGCCCAGTGAGAGGGTCGGTCTTCGATATTGCGGCCAGCTCCTCGTTCTGTGCCTTCGCTGCCTCGTGCTCCTCGGCCATGACGTCGATGGGACGAGTCAGCCTCAGCACTACAAAGCAGAAGAACAGGATTCCCGCCATGGAGAGGATCGTCCCGCCGATGAGTAATGAGCTGAGCAGTCGGTTGCTATTCTGGCGGCGCTGGTCGCGGTCGCTTGCCACTTCGATCCAACCGATGGGTAAGCCTGCGTTGTCCCTGACGGCGATCCCCGCCCCAGCCGCAGTGATGAAGGGCTGGTCGGGAGGCTTGACGTTTGAATCGTCTCTATAGGGAAGCCTCGGCCTCGAGCGCTCGGAAAGCAAGTCGCCCAGATCCCGTCTTGGCGGCATGACCGGCGGAGTCCCGGCGTTGAAGCGGATCAGCGTGTCGGGGAAAAGATAGTCCGAGAGCACGTAGGCGAGTTGGCTCCCGCCGTTGAAATCGCGCCCGCCCTTTTGCAGCTTTCCGTCCACGATTTCCCAATCTCCCGAGAAGCTGAGCTCGAGGTAAAGCTTGACCATCTGCGCGGCGGACATCCGCTGCGAACGATGCAGCATTTCGGTGTTCCGCTCGATGACGCTGGACTGGATATAGACCATTACGAACGAGAGCGCCGCGAAGAGAAGGGTTATGACGACTACGAGGCGAGCCCTGATCGATTTGTATCGGTCTTTCATCCTCCTTTGAAGAGTAGCTCGGGAAGGCCCGCTCCGCAATGGCGATTTCTCGACCGGGTTAAGCCTCGATAGGGTCGCGGCGGAAGAATAGGACGAGCTGCCTGTAGACCTCTGGGTACTCGGCGCGAAGAAGGGTCGGTTTCTCGTAGAAGTACTCGCAGACGACCGCGAAGAACTCGTCGGGCGACTCGGCGGCGTAGGGGTCGATGCGGCTGCCCCGTTTCGCGCGCGTCGCGCGTCCGCGCTTGGATGCGGGGCTCGCGAGGCGGGAGCGCAGGTCGTCGAAGGCTTCGGCGAAGGCGGTGCGCCACGCTCCGTAGTCCATGTCACGGTGGAGGGGCGGACAGCCGTCGAAGCTTCCGTCGCGGCCGTCGAGCTTATGGGCCATCTCGTGGATCACCACGTTGTAGCCGTCGCCCCAGCCCGAGGCCTCGACGTCTACGCGCGAGAGGGCCACGGGTCCGAGGTCGAAGGCCTCGCCAGAGAACTCGTCGTCGTATTCATGCACCACGCCTGCCTCGTCGACGTCGCGTTTCTTCACGTCGTACTCGCGCGGCGTGACGATGATCGTCGACCAGTCGGAGTACCAGTCGATACCCAGGCCGAGGAGAGGAAGGCAGGCCTGGGCCGCTATGGATACTTTAAGCTCATCCCCTAAGGGTGCGCTGTCTACGGGATCGAAGAGCTTCTCCGCCAGGAAAATCGTGGAGAGATCGCGCAAGGTGCGCCGATCCTCGTCGCCCAGCCAGCGGAAGATCCTATGCTCCTTGATCGCCCAGTCCCAGAGCTCATTGTTTATCGGTGAACGCTCGAGAATGCGTTTGCGCCTCGCGGTGCGGAAGGGCGAAAAGATTCCCATGCCAATTAGGATAGCCTCCGCCCCCTGTCGGGGTCGAGCCCTCTGGCCTGTGACAGATTCCGCGCTCCCTGGTGTTGCATTTCTTATGAAACGCATACTTGCTATCGCTTTCGCCCTTGCCATGGTCCTTCAGGGGGCCCTCTCCTTCGCCCAGGAATCGGGAGAACCATCCGAAGGCTCGGTGCTCGAGGCCGCTCGCAATAAGTATTGGGGCTCACAGGACTCGTCTAAGGACAATGCCCAAGCCTCCCGGGACTCCGGGAATACTGCCCCCGATGCCGCCGAGGACGGTGATGCGCCCCAGTCCGACGACTGCGCCGCCCCTCCTTCCAGCGCCATCGATCGCGGTGAGTACGCCCGCTACTCGCCCTTCATCATCTCCTTCGTCCCCGGGCTCTCCTTTCCCTTTGACTATCGCGACACCAGCCTCGCCCTCGGAGCCGTGGGGATTCTCGCAAGGGACGTCGAAGGACTCGCCGCGGGCGGCGTCTTCGCGATGGCTCGAGACGTCCACGGCCTCCAGGGCGCCGGAGTCTTCGGCATCGCCCACGATATCTTCGGGCTCCAAGGCGCTGGCGTATTTACTATCGCCCACGATATGTCCCACGGCGTCCAGGGCTCCGGTGTCTTCAACATCGCCAACGAGGTACGCGGCGTCCAAGGGGCGGGCGCATTCAATATTGCCGGCGACTTGCGCGGCGTCCAGGGCGCGGGCGTATTCAATATCGCTGGCGATCTGTACGGCGGACAGGCGGCCGGAGTCTTCAACGTCGCCCGGGACGTGCACGGCATCCAGATCGGCGTGGTCAACGTCGCCCGCGAGGTCGAGGGCATGCAGATTGGGCTCGTCAACATTTCAAGCAACGGCATCGATACGCTCGGCCTCCTATACGAGCCCGCCTCCGATTACCTGTACGGGTACTGGCAGGCGGGCTCGCCCTTCCTCTTCGCGATTTTCGGCTACGGATCGACCATCACCGACACGGGCTGGAGCTTCAACCAGGGTTCTGTCGCGAGCGTCGGCCTCGGTACGCGCGCGCGCTTCCTCGGCCTTAAGATCGACGCGGACCTCTCGGCTGAACAGCCTATCGGGTCCCTTCCCTACGGTAGCTTCGACTATCGCGTTTCCTGGGCATCGTGGGAGGGTTGGTCCCTCCTAGCGCCTTATCCCACGCTGAAGATCAGCGTAGGCCTCCCCTTAGGCCGGCATTTCCAGCTTGTCGCCGGGCTGAAGGCGGATGTCGATATTGCCTGCTTTGGAAGCCGCGTCCCCGAGGCTCTCAAGGTCGGCAAGAGTTGGAGCGGCCGCCTCTTCGACGAGGATTTCACTGTTTACCAGAAGTGGTTCTTCGGCGTTAAATTCTAAACCGCTCGAAAGCTGGGGGCGTCCGCGGTATACTTGGCACTGCGCGGCGCCCTGACCGGCCCCGCCAAGGAGAAAACCATGAAACGTCTCGTCCTCGGCCTCCTCCTCGCCGCTTCCTGCATCGCTGCGTCGGCCCTATCCGCTCCCAAGATCGGCAGTGTCGATTATATCGAGGGCTCGGTTTCAATAAGTCGGAGCGGCAAGGTCCTCCCGCCTCCCGAGATAGGCGACAGCCTTTTCTCCGGCGACCTTATAAAAACTCAGGCCGACGGGGAGCTCGTCGTTGCCATTGACAAGAATACGGGCATGGGGGGCACGCTCACCATCAAGAGCCGCTCGGCCCTCTACCTGAACTTCGATGAGATCAAGGGGCAGCCTCGGACGGACATCCAGATCCTCACCGGCGCTATCGGCTCCAAGGTGAATAAGCTTGCCGGCACTCCTACGGTCACGGTGACTACGAGCAGCGCTGTCATGGCCGTGCGCGGCACCGAGTTCGAGGTCGCCGTATCCGTCAACGCCGATGACTCGAGCGACTCCCAGCAGGCCGTCGTGGTCGTATGCACCCAAAGCAAGGTGGCGGTCAACGATGGGCAAGGCGAGGTCGAGGTCCCTGCGGGCAAGGTCCTCGAGAAGCGGCCCGGCATGCGCGTTCGATTCATTCCCGTCGCTGTTTCCTCGGCTAAGGGCTATAGCGAGAAGTGGATAGCGGACGAGATCGTCGCCTTCAGGGCCGACGCGCCCCGAGCGCTCGCCTCCTACGCTAAGCGCTATGCCGATCTCTCCGCCAAATTCGAGGCGGCCTACGCGCCTTTTGAGGAATCTCCCCTGCCCAAGAAGTGGGCGGAGGAGGACCGCGCGGGAACGAAGGTGAATCCCCTCGACCCGGAAGTCTTGCGCGAGAAGAAGGAGATGGCTGGTTACCTTCTTAATATCAGAAAAGTGCTTACTATCTTCGAGCGCGTCTATTACCGGATCGACGAGCTCTCCGACATCGTAGCGGGCACTCCCGACGAGAAGGCCGCGATCGGTCCGGGCGTCACCGCCGGTAACTTCCTTGCCTCCTGCTTATCCGAGCGCGAGAAGCTTATCGGCCAAGTCGCCCGTTATCGCTATATCGAAGATCTGTACAAGGCGCGCAGTCCCGACGGTGGGGTCTTCGATAACGATGACGACTTCTTCGCATCGTCCGATGATTTCTAATTCGCGCGCGGAACCATACCATAGGGGTTTGTCCCGGGGACGATCATCCGACAGATTCCCTTGCCGTGAAGCCGAAATGTCGTTAGGCTTATGCGGTACGCAAGATAGAAAAACGGAGGATCGATGTCCGAGGGCGGCGCGAACCCTGGCCGCTGGCGATTCAATGCGGTGGTCGCGGGGATAAGCTTAACTATCTTTATTCTCTTCGTCCTGGATCTTTCCGATTATCGCCGCCAGGCAATCGAGAAGGCGCGCGCCGCATCCGACAACATGACCCGCCTTCTTTCGGAGCGCCTCGACGGCTCATTGCGCGAGGTCGACTACGTGCTTAGGGACGTAGTCGACAAGACCCGCTCGGGCGTCCGGGGACCTGAGCTCGGGCGCCTCGTCGAGGCGAAGCGCCTTACTATCAAGCAAGCTTCATCGCTCGCGATCCTTGATCCATGGGGGCGGGAGCTCGCCTCGAGCCCCCCCTCCGCGAACCTCGAGGCGGAGCGTAGCTGTGTCGCCGCCTTCACGGCCGACGGTACTCTCGACGCGACCACCCTGGCGGTCTTCGGCAAAAGCTCGGGCGGCTCGGCCCTCGTCCGGTCCAGGGCAATCAGGGACGCCGACGGAAGCCTGGCCGCGGTTGTCTCCTCCCGCATCGACGTCTCCATCGTACAGGGCGAGCTCTCCGACCTCGACCTGGGCGAGCGCCGGATCATCGCCGTGACCGACCCATCGCTGAGACTCGTCGCGCGCCGCCCCGAGATGCCCGACGCAGTCGGCGTCGAGGTCGTCGATGTCGCCATGCGCGGACTCCTGCGCCAGCTTAAAGACTCGAGCCCGGCTCTTGTCTCCATGCGTTCGGAAACGGGGCCGTATTACTACTTCGCCAGAGTCGGTGAGTTTCCTTTCTTCGTCGTCATAGGACAGGCCAAGGCGGACGTCATGGCCGAGTGGTACAGGCGTTTCGTCGTCTACGGCGCGGCCCTCGCGGCCATAATAGGCCTTTTGTTCCTCCTTTCGAGGCTTCTCTCCAAGGACTTCGCGCGAGGCGCCGAGCTCGCCGCCCGCCTCGTTGCCATGGAGTCCGCCTCCGACGTCATTGTCATCGCGGACCTCGAGGGCAAGGTCGAATACGTGAACGCTTCCTACGAGCGGACTTCGGGAGTGCCGAGGGCGGAGGCCCTCGGCTCCCGGCGCGCTATCTTCGGTCTCGAGGAGGCGGAGGCCGACGCGGCTCTCGCCGCCGCCAGGGCGGGGCAGCTGTGGCGCGGAGAGATCAACGAGGCGAGACCGGACGGTGGCCAGATCGTCGAGGAAGTTACGATAGCCCCCGTCCCCGGCCCCGGCGGAGAGCCAATGCGCATCGTCGCCGTACTCAGGGACGTCACGGAACGGCGCAGGCTCCAGGAAAAGCTCGAACGACTCGCCCACTACGATCCCCTCACGACGCTTCCCAACCGCGCTCTCTTTTTCGATCGGCTCGAGAACGCAGTCGCGCGGGCCCGACGCGAGGATAGACGCTTCGCTCTCCTCTTCATCGACCTGGACGGATTCAAGGCGGTCAACGACCGCTTCGGCCACGACGCCGGGGACTTCCTGCTCTTTGAGATCGCCAAACGCCTGCGTTCGGCGATTCGCGATTCCGACACCGCCGGTCGCATGGGCGGCGACGAGTTCACCGTACTTCTCGAGAACATCGCGAAGGTCGATGACGCGGCCGCAGTGGCCGACAAGATTCGCGCCGCCCTCGTCGAGCCCGCAGCCGTCCCCTCGGGCGAGAAGGTCACGGTGGGCGCGAGCATTGGCATCGCGGTCTTCCCCGACGACGGCGCTGACGGCGAGTCCATACTCAAGGCGGCCGATTCGGCGATGTACGCCATTAAACTCGCGACCGGGGATCGACGTTGACAACAATCTTGCCTGCCCCTAGTATCAAGTAAAGAAAAATGGCCAAGTACGTGAGCGCAACCTGTATCGCCATAGCTATATCGCTCGCTATAAGCTCCTGCGCCGTTTTCAGGTCTCCCGCCCAGAGAGCCCAGGCCTTGATCGAGGAGGGGTCGCGCCTTTTTTCCGCGGGCTATGTGGCCGAGGCCGAGAGGACTTGGGCCGGCATCCCGGACTCGGAGAAACGCGAGGAATATACCGCCTACGCTCAGGCCTATTCGGCCTACGACGCCGCGGTCTCAAGGGCCGAGAAGGCTTTATCTTCGGCCGGTCCTGAGGCCGCCATGGCAGCCGTCTCAGGCGCGGGGGCGATCCCCGCGGCCCCTACGGCGGTCGTGGCGCCCGATCCCTTAGGAGCAGCGGCCCGACTCGATCGCGTTGCTACGACGGCGGGCGCGGCCCTCGCTTCGCGCGCCGCTTCGGCCGAGTCAAGCGCCGACGGGAGCCTGATTAAGACACGTACGGGCGCGATAGCCGATCGAGTAGCCGCGGCATCCAAAGCCGTTGATGGCTATATCGAGGCCGCGCGGCTCTATCGTAGTGCCGGAGATCGGGCGCCCGAAGCCGGAGCGGGAGCGTCGCGATCCTCCTCCAAGGCCGCTAAGGCCGAAGAGCTGCATAAGGCTCTTCTCAAAGAGTCCCTTGTTTCCTTTTCCGATCGCATGGGAGAGGTTTTCGCTCGCAGCCCAGCGGACACAAAGAAGCTCGACGACAAAGCCTTACTCGCCTTCAACGCCGAGACCGACTCGCTGATCCGGCACGCTCTCGCGGAGTTCGATCAGGTCGTCGCCGCCTATCCCGACCTCATCGATCCGACGAAGGCCGAGAAACTGCGCCTCTCGGCTTCCAGCCTTTCCGCCCGTTTCGCGCGTATAGAAGGCGCAATCAAGGCAACCAAGAACCGGGGCAGACCCGTTATGCCCCTCCTCATCGGCATCTTCAATCCCCAACCCGGCGATTCACAGCGGAGTCGCCCAGGCAGCTTCACCGGCAGTTCTGTCTCCGGCTCGGATTGGTGGTGGGGCATAGTCGACATCCCTAAAGGCCTTGCCCAGGACCTTGTCATTACGATGAGCGACAATCGCCCCGTACGGGTCTATGCCGCGGGGCAAGGATCGAGCGCTGGCAAGACTGCTTCCGACCTGGTGAACCCGCTGTTCAAAGTCGGGAATTCGTGGCCGGTCCTCAACGCCGGAGAGCGGCTCGAGAACGGCATCTTCCATATTGAAGTGGGGCCTGGATTATCCTCCTCCTATAGCGGTGAGGCCGTCGTGTACAAATCTTTCGTTGTGAGGACGCGATGAGCGACACAAGGCGTCGCTCATCGCTGATCGCCTGCGTCGCCGTCCTTGCCATCGCCGCATTCTTAGTCCTGTCATCCTGCGCGACGAAAGGGCCGAGACGCATCGTGGTCGCTGTGCAGGAGCTTCCGCTCCGCCTCGATCCTGTGCGTGTCTCGCGCCCCATCGAGGAGAACGCCTGCGAGCTCCTCTTCGACGGGATGGTTAATGTCGTCGCGAACGACTCGGGATCGGCCACGCCTGCGCTCGGCCTCGCGGAGAGCATAGTCCAGGACCAGTTCGACCGTTCCCTCTATCGCATAACACTTCGCAAAGCGGCCTGGCACGACGGCCGACAGCTCTGCTCGGGCGATGTCGTATCCTCCTTCGCCGCCTACGTCGATCCGGCAAACGCCTCGACGCGGCGCGAGTATCTCCTCGGCCTCGTCTCCTCGGTGGAAGCGGACGGAGAGCGGGGCGTCCTCGTGCGCTTCCGCGAGCCCATAGCCGAGTTCCGCGCCTGGTACGTCCTAACTTTCAAGATCGTGCCCCGCGAGTATCGAGGCACGATCATGCCCGCGGACAGGAGCGGAAAGGAGGGAGAGGCTTTCGCCGTCTCGCCCGTGGGTACTGGGCCCTTCCGCTTCGCCTCGCGCAGAAACTCCGAGATAGTCCTCGACTCCTATCCCTCAGCCGTCCGAGGCGCCCCCGCGAGTCGAGGTATAGTCCTGCGCCGCATCGTTGGCTCGAAGGAGAGGATCGCGGCCCTTCTTTCCGGCAAGGTCGACCTCATCGCTGACACGGGCCCGCTCGACCGTCCTCTCCTCGAGCGTGCGGGCGATGTCATGGTGCAGTCCTACATGCCTCAGGCCTTTTATTCGCTCGCCATCAACGTTAGGCGAAGCGAGCTCTCCTCGCCCGAGGCGCGAGAGGCTCTTGTCCGCGCGGTCGACCGGGCCGCCCTCGTGCCCGGCCTCACCGACCGTTCCTCCGGCGTCGAGTTCTGCTGCGGGCCTTTCCCCGATGGGCTGCTCACTAGGGTCCTGCCCGAGTACTTCCGCCAAGGCTTCCCTAACAGGCTGCCGCGGGCCCAGGCCCTGGCCGCCCATCTCGCCGAGACCTCGGGCCTTGCTGCGTACGGCCGCCGCTCGTCGGACTCGTTCTCGGAGGCGGGCCTAGCGATTGCATACCCAAAGTCCTGGGGCGAGTTTGGCGCAAGGCTATCCTTAGGCCTGACGGCCGAACTCGGCGAGGCGCATATCGTCGCCCATCCCTCGCCGTTGCCCGACGCGGACTATGCGGCGGCGATCGGCTCTCGCTCCTTCGAGCTCGCCCTCGTCTATCACGAGGGCTATGACAATCTTTACTCGGGCATTTCCTCTCTGTACCGCAGCAGTTCTCCAGAAAACGAGACGGGAATCTCCGACGCTCAGCTCGACAAGCTGCTCGCGAGCCGCGACGGCGCCGTCGAAGTTACCGATTGGATCCGCGATACCCTTGCGGTTCATGATCGTGTCTCCGTTCTCGCGCCCTACGTCCCGCTCTTCTGCGTCGAGAAAGATATCTTCTACCGAGGCCTGAGCGGAGTCCTCATCGCGTCGGACAACCCTTTCCTTACCTCCGAAAAGTGGGTCCAGGCGGCTGCCGAATAAAAGTTTCGGCGCCCGCTCTTCTTCCCGCGCCATGGGCGTCTTTACGCGAGCGCGTAACGCAGATATCCTTGAGACATGACGACCGTACTTTCCCTCGGCGGCTCGATAGTCGCCCCTGAAGGCCCCGATCCCGCCTTCCTCGCCCAGTTCATGGCTCTCGTGCGAGAGCACCTCGCCGTTTCGCAGGAGCGCAGGCTCATTCTCGTCGTGGGGGGAGGCGGCCCCGCCCGCTCCTGGCAGCGCGCCTATCGAGATGTAATCTCGATGCGCGGTGTTATCGCGGCGCACGACGCGGACAGGAGCGGCGGCGGTTCCGACGCCCAGGACTGGATCGGTATCATGGCCACGCGCCTCAACGCCCAGCTCGTGAAGGCCCTCCTAGGCGAGCTTTGTCCCCAGGATGTCGTCACCGACCCGACTTCTCTCTCGCTTTTCATGGGCCGGGTTCTCGTCGCGGCCGGCTGGAAGCCCGGCTTCTCTACCGACTTCGACGCGGTCATGCTTGCCGAGCGCTTTGGCGCCAAGCGAGTGCTTAATCTCTCGAACATCGCCAAGGTCTACACTGACGACCCGCGGACTAACCCCGCGGCCACGCCTATCGATTCGATCGCATGGGCCGATTTCCGGGCCATCGTCGGCGAGGAATGGAGCCCCGGCAAGAACACGCCCTTCGATCCTGTGGCTTCCCGCAAGGCTTCCGAGCTCGGGCTTGAAGTGATCTGCGCCGCTGGCCGTGATCTCGACAACCTGCGCCATATCCTGGAAGGAGAGTCTTTCATAGGAACGACGATCGGGCCGAGCTAGCGTACCAGATTCATGGCTTACAAACTGATAGCCCTCGATCTCGACGGGACGCTTCTCGACGAGGAGAAGAGAGTTTCGCGCGCAAACCGTGCGGCCCTCTCGCGTGCAAGGGCCGAGGGAATGCGGATCATGGTCAACTCCGGGCGGATCCTGCCCGAGGCCGAGCGCTGCGTCGCCGGCGTCGATTCGGTGAGCCTCGTCTCGGCCTGCAACGGCGCGATGATCCGCGATACGGTCACGGGAGAAGTTGTATTCAAGCAGTCGATAGACCGCGAGAGCTGCGTCCGGGCAATACGCGAGCTAAAGAGCGCAAAGCCGTTCTTCAGCGTCTACGGCGAGAATACGGTGTTTTTCTTGAGGGATACGCTAGGGCGCTTTCCGATGCTTGCGTCCTTCGTCGAGGGCATGGCCTGTCCCCTCGTCGTTACGGATGACCTCGTCGCCGAGCTGGAGGCGCATCGTGCCCAGCCGTACAAGATCTTCGTTATGAGCTCCTATGCGAATAATATCGAGCTGGCCGTCGCCGGCTTCTCCGTAGCCATGGGGAATGCCTCGCCCGAGGTGCGCGGCCAAGGTCGTTACCTTCTCGAACGCCGATGATGGCGTGGCAGCCGCATTCGACCGCTACCTTCTTTCTTGATAGTGAGCTCCAGCCCAACATCTCCGAGCGGGGCCTTCGCTTATTTGCCTGTCTTCGTGTCTTCGACCCTTTCCAATGTCGCGGAGTAGCGCTTCCCGTCGGCATCCTTCCCTAACGCGTCCGCGAGCCGCACGAGGGCCGCAAGAGCCTTCTTCTCCGCAGTCGTATTCTCTCCGGCTTCGGCGGCGTCGAATGATCGCCTCCAGTAGTTCCATGCGTCCGCATTTTCCCCGAGCGTCTCCGCAAGCGTGGCCAGCGCGGCGAGGTCGTCGGGAATAGAGACCGCGTTCTCCGCTTTTTTGTCTGCCTCCAAGGCGCCGAGCGCGACCCTCATCGCTTCCTCTGGCTTTCCCGAGCGCGCCAGAGCGGAGGCAAGGGCGTAGCGGTTCGCGCCGAGCTCGGCCCAGCGCTTTTCCTTGAGGTTAGAGGCCTCCGCGGCCCGGTAATCGCTGATGGCCTCGTCGAGCTTGCCCGAAGCCGCCTCCGCTACCCCGCGGTCGTGCAGCGCTACCGCGAGTGCCTTGCTCCCCGCTCCCGCAGAGGCGACCGCCTCCCCGAAGCGCTCGAGGGCGAGCGCGAGGTCGCCTCGAGCGAATGCGGCTTCGCCGAGCCCCGCCTGCGCCCGCGACAGCGCAGCCGCCTCGCCCGACATCTTCGCGTAGTCCTGCGACGCCTCGTACTCGGCCTGGGCCTCGTCGGCTGATCCTAAGGCGAGCAAGGCCCGTCCTTCAGAGGAGCTAGCCGCCGCTACCCCGCCTACATCGTCGACAGAAGAGGAGGCGGCCCTCGCCTCCCGGTAATACTCGAGAGCGGCCGAGTACTGCCGTTTGGCCATGAAGCCGTCGCCGAGCTTCGAGAGCTCGGCGGCCTTGTTCGCCGCGTCGAAGACCGCTTCCGGGGCCTTCGGCGCGGAGGAACAAGCCGCGATCGCAAGCACTGCCGCCGCGCAGAGCACGGCGAGCGATAGACCGCGCTTTGTACGGCGCAGGGGAATTCGCCCCCAAGCCTTCGTCGATCCGACGTCCGTCATTAGAACTGCCCTCCCCGCAAACTCTGGTTCTGCCCGTCCTCTTCGAGGCGCGCGGGTATGCCTCCCTTAAGCAGAGGGTTGTTCTTCAGCCCCGTGAGCACGTCTTGGGCCTGTTTGATCGCCGTGCGGCTCTCGTCGACGGCGACCGCTATCGAAGGCATCTCTCCGTCGAGCGCGGTCGAGATGTCCTGCACGTTCTTGAGCGTATTCTGGAGCTCGGCGACGCTGCCCTGTATTGAGTCGTAGAGAGCGTTATGATCGTCCAGGAGCGTCTTCACCGAGCCCTTCGCGTCGAGCAGCTTGGGGACGAGCCCCGTCGGATCGCGGATCGCGGCGGTGGTCGCCTCCAGGTTCTTGGTTATCGCGTTGGCCGATTCGAGGAGTTCGTTCGTCTTCTTGACCAGACTCGAGGCCTGGCCCGACACGTCGGCCACGACGGCGTCCGCGCGTGTCGCGGCGTCGGCGGCCGAGTTAACGATAGTCCCCAATGGTCCATGGCTCTGCCCCTCCAACGCGCGGTTGAGCTCGACGAGCGTCTTGTTGACGCTCACGACGGTCGTGTTGACGTTTTCGACGAGAGGGTTCACGCTCGCGAGCAGGCGGCTGATCGTATCGTCCTTGACCGGAATCTCGACGAGCCCCTTGGCGATGAGCTCCTTCCCTTCATCGGAGTCCGCGAGCGGAATGAAGCTGCCCGGCACGGCGACGATCCCGCCCGTGCCAGGATGGAAAAGCAGTTGCGTCCCAAGGCCTATGGGGGATGTAACAAGCTCGATGATAGAGTGTTCCTTCACTTTCGCGTAGTAACTGTCGAAGATGACGAACTCTCCGTCCACCTCGTTGTTTTCGTTGAGCCTCAGTTTGGTGACCTTCCCGACCTGGAAGCCCCGCATCATTATGGCCGTTCCTGGCGCCGCGCCGGTAGCGGACTGGAAGCGGGTTGTGAAGCGGACATCCCTGGCGAACCATCGTTGGTTGGCTCCGAGGAAGACAACGCCTCCGACTAGGAAGAGCGCCGCGATCAACACGAAGAGCCCGACCAGGGTGTCGGCGTTGCGTATCCTGAATCTCATTCCTTCCCTCTTTTCTTTCTCTGGCCTTCCTCGCCGCCCTCAAGGTCTTTCGGAGCAGTGGTGTCCGAGGCGATCGCTGCGGCCCACTCCCCCGCCAGACCCGTCGCCCATTCTGGCACGGTCTCCCGTGGCTTGAGCCTTCCTGTGACCGCGCGAAGGCGGCCCTCATCCCAGGCTACGGCCGCGGAATAGGCGCCGTGCGCTGCGAGAAAGCCGTCTATGAGAACAGCGACTGTGTCCGCGCAGCTCGAGACCAGGTCGGACGCCGCGCTCGATACGATGATGCTCCGCCCTCGTGCCTTCAGGTCCAGCAGTATCCCGGATACGTGCGCGGCCAAGGCCTCGTCGAGCCCCCATGTCGGATCGTCCATGAAAAGCAGCTCGGGATCGAGGACGAGGGCGCGCGCAATGCTGATGAGCTTGCGTTCGCCAAGCGATAGCTCCGCGGGCCTTTCGCGCATGTTGCCCTCCCAGCCGACGAGCTCGGCGGCTTTTCGCCCCGCCCGCTCGACCTCTGCCTCGCTCCATCCGCTCTCGTGGAGCCTGATCGGCAGGGCGAGGTTCTCGTAGATGCTCTGGTTGGCCCATAGGGCCGCGTCCTGAAAGGCGAAGCCCGAAGCCTTCCTAAACATCTCTTCCTCCCGCTTGTTCATGTGCGAAAGCGGCGTCCCGCGGAAGAGCACTTCTCCAGCCGCAGGCAGGCATATTCCCGCCGCCGTCTTGAGCAAAGTCGACTTGCCCGATCCCGCATTGCCCATGCAGAAGAGAGTCTCCCCTCGGGCAAGCTCGAGGCTGACGTCGCGCAAAGCCTCGTATCCGCCCCTCACCGAGCGCAGACCGCGTATCTCGAGTTCCGGTATCGATTTCACGAATCACCTCAGGTATTGAGCGGCGGTCATGGCGATGTCCGCGAGTATGCAGAATATGAAACTCGAGCCGACCGCCTTGATGCCCGCGACGGGGACTTCCGTGACCGAGCGCTCGACGGCGAATCCGCGATAGAGAGAAACCACTGATATGATTGTTCCGAACACGAATCCTTTGCCCACTCCCGAGAGGATGTCCCAAGGCTGCAGTATCGTGAACAAGTTGCGGAAATACTCGTTGAAGGCGATGGGCCTGACGAGCTGGACTACCACGAATGATCCCAAGAGCCCGAAGATGTTGAAGTACAGGTCGAGCGCCATGTTTGATATCACTACCCCGAGAAATCGGGGGGCGGCGATATAAGCCACGGGATCGACACCGACTGCGACATAAGCCTCGATCTCGTGGCCAACGGCCATGCCGCCAAGCTCGGTCGCGATCGCCGTCCCCGAGCGCGCGATGATAACAAAGGCGGTGAGGAGGGGGCCGAGCTCCTTTGTGATCACGATTATAAGGATGGAGTACATGAGCTTGCCCTGGCCGAACTCCGTGAGGAGGGAGGACCCGATGATGATGATAGCCGCGCCTATTGACAGGGCCATAATCGCGGTGATGCCCAGAGCGTCGATCCCTGTGAAAAGGATCTGCATCACAAGCACTTTGAAGCCGACTTTCCGGCGCCGGAAAAAGAGGGCCGATTCCTTGAGGACCCGGGCGAAGAAGCCCATGCCGTAGAGGAATTCGTCTATTTTGCCTAAGGCAGTCCGTCCCAAGTTCGATAGCATCAATAATATATCGGCGGGATGGGGCCGCTCCCTTACCCCTGGGCCTTGCCTTCGCGGCCCCTAGCTCTGTAGGCTCGAGCGCACAATGCGAATACAAAAGTCAGCTCTTAAAGCCGACGGACTTCTGCTTCTCACCGCTGTCATCTGGGGCATGGCCTTCTCGGCCCAGCGCTCGGGCATGGAGAGCATCGGACCCTTCGCGTACAACGCGGCGCGCTTCCTCCTCGGCGCTCTCACTGTTTTGCCGATCCTTTTCTTTATGAAGCGCCGGCGTGGCGGAGAAGCCCCTGCTAACGCGCCCAGGCCGAGCCTGGGCCAGAAGCTTGCTTATTCAGCGGTCGCCGGTACCGTGCTCTTCGGCGGGACGAGCCTCCAGCAAGCGGGACTCGTCACGACGACGGCGGGCAACGCGAGCTTCATCACCGCCCTCTATGTGGTCCTCGTGCCCATTGTCGGCATAGCCTTCGGAAAGAAATCAGGGCTGCTCATCTGGATCGGTGCGATTCTCGCAGTCGTCGGCCTTTATACGCTCAGCGTCGGCTCAGGCTTCTCCGTCACGAGCGGAGACCTTCTCGTTCTCGCCGGGACGCTCTTCTGGACTATGCATATCCTGGTCATAGGCCGTTTCGGCTCCCTCATGGACGGCGTCGAGCTCGCGCTCGGGCAGTACCTCACCTGTTCCCTCCTCTGTTTCTCCTGCGCCTTCGCCTTCGAGCCCACTCCTTTCGCGGGGACTGTCGCCGCTGCCATCCCGATCCTCTATGGCGGTATCTGCTCCGCAGGCATCGCCTTCACGCTCCAGATCATCGCCCAGAAGCATGCCCATCCCGCACATGCCTCGATTATCATGTCCCTCGAGTCCCTTTTTGGCGCGATAGGCGGCATCATACTGCTTGGGGAGCCGCTCACGGCTAGGCTAGCGATAGGCGGGGCTCTCATGCTGACGGGTACGATCATTTCGCAACTTGAGCCGTCCTCTCAGGCTGGCGGTAGTTAAAGGCCTGGCACGTGGGCTTACTGCAAGTTTGAGAGGGCGGTTCAAGCAAAGCAACGTCTATAGATAGGAGCCCTCCGAGGGAAGCCTGACCCGCATCGCCCTTGCTATGGGGCCGAGCATGTTTGATACTTGCATATGTGCTAAGCGAGCGAAGATTCGGAATTGCCTCCGCGATACTCCTCTTTTCGCTACTCGCCTGCGCGCGCGTGTACGGAGAGTCGCGCATAGTCAAAGTTGGCGTATTCCAGGCCTCGCCCTTAGTCCTCATCAAGGGCGACAAGCCCGAGGGACTTTTCATCGACCTGGTGGAGCACTTTTCCCGCGCTTTGGATTGGAAGCTCCAGTATGTCCCCGGCGCATGGGGCGACTTGCTGGAACAATTGCGGAAGGGGGAGATCGATCTGTTGCCCGCCGTCGGGTATACTGAGGCGCGTACCAAGATCTACGACTTCAGCAAGAACCCCGTATATATCGACAGCGGTGTGGTGTTCACGAGCCGCAGGGTCGTCATCCATACGATTTTCGACCTCGCCGGCAAGAAGATCGCCGCGCTCAGGGGCAGCACATTCACCTCGGCTTTCTCCGCCTTTCTCTCCTCCTTCGGCATCAAGTGCGAGATTGAGTTCACCGATGACAACATCGAGGTGATGCGAAAGATCGTGAATGGTGAAGTCTATGCGGGCGTCTGCATCTACTCGCTTGGTGACGAACTCGCTAAGGAGTATCCGGTCGCCGTAACGCCGATCAGCTTTTCGCCAATAGCCCTGGAGTTCGCCGTTCCCAAGGACAAAAACGGCGAACTCTTAGCGGACATCGACAGAATCATGTCCGGCATGGTCGACGATCCATCCTCGCTGTACAGCCGATCCTTCGAGAAATGGACGGTCGCGAGGCAGTCTGCGCGGATTCCCAACTGGTTGTGGGCCGCCATCGGCCTGACCTTGGCGATCGGCCTGATACTCGCATGCCTCTCGTTGGTCCTGCGGCGCGAGGTACGGCGGAAAACCGAGTACCTCAGGACCGAGATCGCGCAACATGAAGAGTCCGAGGCGAAGCTGACGCTGGCGCTTCGGGAGAATGAGACCCTAGTGCGGGAAATCTATCATAGGACGAGGAATACTCTTCAGTTGATACTGAGCTTCATCGTTCTGGAAGCGCTTGAGCTTACGCCTTCGGTCGAAATAGATCGGCTCGTCCAAAAGATGAAAGACCGTATCGACGCGATATCCCTCGTCCATCAGATGCTCTATAAGTCGCGCGATCTATCGCGCATTTTCATAAAGGAATACGTCAAGGAGATCGCGATGCTGATCCTCCGAAGCAACGAGGTCGGCGAGGGCCGCATTGCCTTGGATCTCGCGATCGACGACCGCGCGATCCTGCTCGATACCGCGATCCCCTTCGGGCTGATCCTCAACGAGCTCATCAATAATTCCATAAAACACGCGTTCCCTGGCGGTAGGGGAGGCCGCATTACCATAGAAATGGTGAACGAAGGAGAAGACCGGATACGCCTGGTCTATCGGGACGACGGCATCGGCGTCCCTGAGGGCTTCGATTTCCGCGCGCAGAAGACCTTGGGGCTCAAGTTTCTCTTCAGGATCGTGGAGACTCAACTTAAAGGGGAAATCACGATAGAGAAGGGCGAGGGTGTCGGATATTCTCTGAGAATTCCGATGAACCTCTACGAAGCGAGGGTTTGAAGATGGGCAAAAGGATACTTATCGTAGAGGACGAGGTCATCTCGGCGATGGCCTTGGAGCGTATGCTCGCGGATATCGGCTATATAATCGTGGGCACGGTCGTTACGGGGGAGGACGCTGTCGAATGGACGAAGCGAGAGCGTCCCGATATCGTCGCGATGGACATACGCTTGGCGGGCAAGATGGACGGGATCGACGCCGCCTCGAAAATCATGACGGAATCGGGCACGCCCATCGTGTTCATGACGGGCTACGACGATAAGGAGACGAAGGATCGGGCCTTGAAACTCAAGCCTCTCGGTTTCATGATCAAGCCAGTCGATAAAGCGAAGTTCATCGCCTTCCTCAAGTAACGCCATTCCCGGACTTAGATCTTATCTATCAGCATCGAGCATTTGCCCGAGGGAATGGGCAGCGTCTTCTTCTTCTTTCCCAGCACGTTGATCGTGAAGTAGTAGAGCTTTTCGCTCTCCATGTGGATCTCCCAGCCGCGGCCTGACTTGTTCGACAGGATGGTGACGAGGTTCCGCTTGAGGCTAAGGTTTTCAATGCCCATGATCTCGAGATTCGGGATGATCCAGTCGACAGTCTTACGCGGTAGGGAAATGTAGAGCCCGACGATGTTCTCGATCATGAGGGCGACGGTGGAGAGTCCGGTGTAGGCGAGGAATTGGGAACGAGGCCAATCGGGGCGCTCGGGCCAGAGTGCCTTTCCCTCATTCTGGGGCTGGTAGGCCTCCCACACTGTCGGCTTCGTCTGCTCGGCGGAGCCACGCTCGCCGAACTCATCCTTCTCCTCGCCGTTCTGGTGCATGGAATCGAGGACGAAATAGAGGTGGCGAATAGCGCAATCGCGGGCGAGTTCGTAATGGTTGTACTTCTCGAGGCCTTTGATGACCATATAGGTGAAAGGCGGAACGACGGACCCGCGATAGCCCATGCCGCGCTTGTCGTAGCCCTTCTGATCAGCCGCGAGCGTGGGGAAGGGATGTTCGGTACCGAAGACCGCGGGATCCGTGAGATGGGCGATGAGGCGCTCTGATCGTTCCTCGTTGGGGATCTCGGCGAGGAGCGGCCAGTAACCGCCTATCGTCTTATTCGGGACCTGCTTCTCATTCTTGTCGAGATCGTAATAGAAGCCATCCTCAGCGTTCCACATGAGGGAGTTGATGCGGGTTTTGAGGGAGAAGTAGGCGCGCTTGTACTGGAAGGAAGCGTCCTTGTCGTTAAGGATGTCGCCCAAGGCTGAGAGGTAGAGGGCGTTCATCGCCATGGCCGCGTTGAAGTCGGAGAGGTAGAGGGCGGTGCCGCGGGGCGAGTTCTCCATCCCCGTAGCGGAGACGGGCACGCCGTACAGGCCGTTCTCGCGCTTGAAAGTCGCTTCCAGCCAGGCGAAGTTCCGCTGAAGGAAGGGCATCACTTCCTTGACGCGCTTCTTGTTCGCGCTCTTGTGGTACAGGTTGTACTCGGCCCATCCGAAGAGCGGCAGTCCAAGGCCCTCGGGGTTTTCCTTGGTAAAGACGGGAGAGCCCGTGGTCGCGTCGTAGCGAGAACGGATGGCCCCATCTGCTTCCTGGAGAGTGTAGAGCGTATCTAGTCCCGCAGCGGCGTTGTAGATACGGTTCGAGTAGACGAGGAAGAAAGAGGAAAAGACCTGGTCCATCATGTCTATGATGGGTTCGCTATTATATTGAAAATACTTACACTTCTCAATCGAGGTGCCTGCCCCGCCGGAAGCCCAACAGTCGGCAATCCAGGCCCAGGTGCGGTCATACATCTCGACGAAATCCTGATCGTAGAAATGCACCCGCGGAAAATCCCGTTTATTCAAAGAAGAACCCCTTCTATTCCTTACTGCTGCCCCGGCTTGAGGTACGCGAGGAACCGCAGGCTTTTCTACGCTTTTCAGTGAAAGGACATTTTACGGTTAGAAAGCCAATATAGTGTCATTTTCCAGCTTTGTCAAACTGAATGGAGTTTTCTAAATAGCAGCATCCATGCCTATGACCACCGAACCGGATGGGGGAAAAATAGAAAAGTTGACTGTACTGCTCTTGCATTCCAGGGCCAATAGTAGCATGTTTTAAGTAGTGAGTGTTATTGAAATGTTGCGAGCATAGCAAAAATATTCACCGGATTCGAGTCCGCGCAGGATGGCGGACTTCGGATAGTGCCGTGGTTCGGAAGAGGAGGGCTTTGTATGCTAGTTCCGCCCGAGAGTTCCGAGCCGGCCCTGGTACGAGTGTAATCGTTCCAGGGAGGCCGGCCGCGATTGGTCGCAGAATCGTGAGCGGCATGCGGGAGGCCCTCTTCGGGCTGCATGGACCGCGAAAACGATGAAGCGCGACCGCCGAAAGGGCGGCGGTTCGCGCGGCGCGCTAGGTTCCCCGCGGAGGACTGCGTGCTGCTATCAATACCAGGGCCAATTCATGGCTTATTAATGCTTTTTTAAAAGCATTGCTCGCCGCGAATAAATAGGTTTAACCTGCGGGTTTCCTGCGCGGCACAAGCGATAAAACGGGGGCTGGCGCGCCAATGAACGCCAGCCCCCCTTTTTCTTTTATCCCTTTATCCAGTAACGTGCCTCGCCGATAGGATAGACACATGATCATCACTTTATATAAGGTCGGGAGAGACGGGAAGACTTATTACTACACCGTCCACGACCGCCAGCCCGTGCTGGACGCCCCCTATGCGATATGCGCATCATGGCGTGTCGGCTCGGGGAAAGAGCGAGAGAAGCTCCATCGATTCGAGACTCTCCTCGGTCGGGACAAGATGATCAGGTGTATTATCTCCCAACGCGTAAAGGGCGGCTACAAGATCCTGTACACCTTCACTCGCGGTGGCGTATCCGTCGGCGCGGACCCAGCTCTCTCTAAGCCTACCTATCCAGCCCCGGAGGCTGTATCTCTTCAAGGGCCATGAGCTCCTTGGCGAGCGCACGCACTTTATCGCGCAGCTTAAAGACGCAGTCCGACTCCACCGCTATCCCTCGCACGATGTCCTCGGCCAGGGCGCGACAGCTCGGGGCGCCGCAGGAGCCGCAGTCCAGGCCCGGCAGGCCTTCGGCCCTGACCTCGATCTCCTCCATCATCACCATGGCCTTGATCATGTCCTTGTCGAGCACGAGCGCGTTGCGCGGCTTGATCGACTCCGTCCAACGCAGCTCATCGAGCGTGGGCGGCTCGTAGCCCCGCGGCGAACTTAGCGCTTCCGGGGCGCTCTCTTCGCGGCCGCGCAGCCTGGTCTTAGCGATATAAGGATTCTCGACGGTGAGGGGGCCGCCAAGGCAGCCCGCCGGGCAGGCGAGGGCCTCGATATACTCGAGCTCACCTATTTTGCCGTTCTCGAGCGCTTCGAGGACGCCGATGACGTTCGAGATACCGTCTACCGAGATCGAGCGCTGTTCGCCTAACGCGTCGCACTCGCCCTCGGCGCGCGCCCACTCGAGGCCCTTGCGGCCGGCGCGGGCGAGCTTTCGTTCGGGCGCTTTCGCCATGGCGGCGCGAAGCGGTAGGTAAATGTCTCTGAGGCCGATCACACCGTCGAGGGCCGAGCGGGCGTAGCCAAGTGGCTCGCGAGTGACGGTGACTTTGCCTGCACAGGGCGTGATGAAGAATGCGCCAACGCCCTCTTCTCCCTGGTGGAGCCTGTCCTTTGCGATGCGCGCGGCCGCCTCCATGGGCGGGATGAGCGGCGCGAGATGCGGAATGAGGCTCGGGAAGCGCAGCTGGACGAGGCGGACGACCGCGGGGCAGGCCGTGGAGATTATCGGGCGCGGGAGACTCGGCAACGCTCGCGCGTTGCCGGCGCGGAGCCCGCCGGAAGCGGGCTCCGCGGATTCACTTGAGGCTGAATTGCGCGCGAGTAGTTCCTTGGTTGCGGCGGTGACGATCTCGGCGGCCTCGGCCACCTCGAATATCTCGTCGAAGCCGAGTTCGAGGAGCCCCGAGAGGACCCTGTCGACCGAGCGGCCCTCGTCATACTGGCTATAGAGCGTTGGCGCCGGGATCGCGACTTTGATCCTGTAGCCGTCGATGATCGACAGGGGGTCGGAGACTGCGCGCTTGGCGCCGTGAGGACAGGTCCGGATACACTCACCACAGTCGATGCAGCGTTCGCTCAGGATGTTCGCCTTGCCCTTGCGTACGCGGATAGCCTCGGTGGGGCACTTCTTGATGCAGGTCGTGCAACCGACGCATTTCTCCTGATCAAGCCTGACCGAATGCGGTACGCGCTCTGTCTGCTCGCTCAAAGGTTTATCACCATGCGCACTTTCGTACCCTTTCCTACTTCGCTCTCTATCTCGAACTCGTCACAGTTTCTCTTCATGTTGGGCAGACCCATTCCCGCCCCGAAACCCATCTCCCGGAAGCGGTCGGGAGCGGTGGACCATCCCTCGGTCATCGCGAGGTTGATATCGGGGATGCCCGGGCCATGGTCGGTCAAGGTCATCGAGATGCCGCTGGCCTCGATATCGGCTTCGATGACACCGCCGCCCGCGTGGATCACCATGTTGATCTCGCCCTCGTACATCGCGATCGAGGCCCTGCGTATTACCTCGGGCCCTATGCCCAGGCGGGAAAGTGTCCGCTTGAGCTCAGTCGAGGCCTTCCCTGCGAGCGAGAAGTCATCGCCGCCGACATCGAACCTGAGCTTCACCGCGAGCCCCTGGCCCTTAGGATATGTTCCGTATCCCCCCGCTCCGCAGACCCGCCTCGTACAGCCTGCCGCAGGCGAGGAACATCGAATACTTGGTAGAGAGAAGGACCATGCCATTCTCGCGCGCCATATCCACGATGTCGGAGGTCGGACTCTTGCCGCGCACGAAAACGATGACCCGAATATCCATGAGGTCGGCAGTCCGTATCGCCTGCGGGTTCACGAGGCCGGTGAGAAGGACGACCTTGTCCTTGACGAAGGCCATCACGTCGCTCATGAGGTCGGCGCCGCAGGCAGCGTTTACCTCGAACTCGAGCTGATCCTCTCCTAGCACGACCTTGGCTTCAAGTATCTCGCTTATCTTTCGTACGGTCATCTTTCCGCCTTGCGACATTCTACCATAAACTATTCCTCGCCGCCAATAATCCCGGTGCCCGCTTCACGACGGTAAAAACGCGTTTTATTAAGCTGTTATCTCGATAATCCTCAAGTGCCGCGCCCTGATTCCGATATTCAAGACTGTAGGAATGCCCGGGGCTACTTCCGAGAGGAAGTAGCGAAGGGCGTTCCGGATGCGTCGAACGCCGCGAAGGATTCGCGGAGGACGCAAGCGAGACCGGCGCTAAGTTTAGCCGGCATGGACGCCACGGTGGTCGAAAGGCCGTCGCTAGAGCCAAGAAAGGAGTAGGGCATGATCATTAATCACAATCTCAGCGCGATGTTCGCCAACCGTTCTCTCGGAATCGTAAACGACGATGTAACAAAAGGCATGGAGAAACTCTCTTCTGGATTGAGGATCAACCGCGCGGGAGACGATGCCTCCGGGCTCGCCGTCTCCGAAAAGATGCGCAGCCAGATCCGCGGCCTCGAGCGGGCTTCGAAGAACGCGCAGGATGGCATCTCTTTCATTCAGACGACGGAAGGCTACCTCCAGGAGTCGCAGGACATCATCCAGCGGCTCCGCGAGCTTGCAGTCCAGTCTTCGAACGGCGTTTACACCTCCGAGGACAGGATGCAGATTCAGGTCGAGGTCAGCCAGCTCGTCGACGAGGTGGACAGGATCGCCAGCCACGCGCAGTTCAACGGGCTCAATCTCCTCACTGGACGCTTCGCCCGGGACAATGGGGAGAATTCGGTCACCGGCTCTATGTGGTTCCACGTGGGCGCCAACATGGATCAGCGCGTGCGGATCTATGTCGGTACGATGACTTCTAAGGCCCTCGGCGTGAGGAATATCGGGGACAATACGATCATGTCGATCTCGGATCCCGACGGCGCCAACCGCGCCATTGGCACCCTGGATCAGGCCCTCAAGAAGGTCAACAAGCAGCGCGCCGATCTCGGCGCCTACCAGAACCGTCTCGAGCACGCCATCAAGGGCATCGATGTTGGAGCCGAGAATCTTCAGGCCGCCGAGAGCCGCATTCGCGACACCGACATGGCGAGCGAGATGGTCTCCTACACCAAGAACCGTATCCTCGCCCAGGCCGGAAACGCTATGCTCGCACAGGCCAACCAGAAGACGCAGCAAGTTATGTCTCTCCTCCAGTAATCCTGAAGGGCGCGCGACGCGGCGGCCGCTCCGAAAGGAGCGGCCGTTTCTTTTCGTGCGCGCATAGAGTCATAGATACCGATTGTAGACAATGGTCGCCGAGACTATAATCACCTGCGATGGACGAGCTGAGCACCGAGACGAAGCGCGAGATCGTCAAGCTAATCTTCCCCGACTTGCGCTATGGCGGGGATCCCGACGTCGAGCGGTACTTCGAGCTCCGCAAGGACGGAAGGATGGCTCAGGCTCTCACCATATATAATGGCGCTCTTCGCGTCCGCTATCCAGACGATCCCGCGCGCGTCCTCCTTCTCAGACTCTATCGCGAGCGAGATCCCCGCTACGCCTCGTACCAAGATGAGCTCATTCTCGGCTTCGCCGACCGCATCTCCTTCCGCATCAAGCATAACATTGACCTTGTCACTTCTCCCCTTGAGAAGGCCGACCTCTCCGACGCCCTACGCGCCCTCAAGGCGGTCGAGTCCGTGCTCGCGCGCATTCCCGGCGAGACAGAGGGCGCCCTCGCTCTCCTCTCGCGTTACGCCGAGTTCTCCCGAGTCCTCGGTTATCGCGAGAGGCTCTCGCAGCGGGCCTTCGAGCTCGTACGCGAGTACGACGCGGTCAGCCGCGCCGATTCGCCCGCGGATTACGACTTCGTCGCGCGCAGCGAAGCCATCGAGGAAAAGCGTCGCGCGTTTATGCACGACGCTTCTTTTCGCTCCGATTCCGCGGGGTCTTCCTCCGGCGAGGAGGGCTACGACTTCGTCTCCCGCAGCGCCGAGCTCGAGAAAAGGCGCAAAGGGGTCGAGAAGGCCACCCCGAGCTACTTCGACCCCGAGCGCATCAAGTTCTCCGCGGCCGATCGCGCCAAGGTGGAGATATCCCCCGACTTGAGCCGCCGCGAGGACAAGGTCCTCGCCTACTGCGCGAAGTACTGGCCCTTCGCCGCTGATCCCTCCTTCGAAAGGACCGTCTTCCTCTACTCGCGCAAGTACGGTGGCAAGAACTTCGAGGTCTACCGCGCTATCAAGGCGGGCAGGGCGCGGAGGGCGACCGACGACGAGATCCTCTCCGCCGTATCTGGCATACTGACGACGAGCTACAATTACTCCGTGTCGGGCGACCTCTATATGCAGATCATGTGGCGTCGCCTGCGCGCCCGCATGGAGGCGCGCGCTGTCGCAGAGCGTCTCGCCGAACCGGGCCCCGTGGCGACGACGAGGTCGAAAACCGAGTCCGTGCCCGATTCCAGGGTGCGCAAGGCGCGCGGGGCCAGCCTCGCGCCCGGCGAAGAATCGGCCCCGACAATTCCTCCGCCTCCCGCGGGAGACATGGAGCCTACGCGCGTCGCGCGGCGTTCCGAGTTCGTTAAGGGTTTCGCCTCTCCTCCTAGCTTCGCACTCAAGGAAGCGTCTACGCGCGCAGCTTCGCGCCCTACGCCCCCGAGTCTCGACCTACGGTCTCGCCGTCCCTCTCCCCCCGAAAACGAGCATTCGCTCGGCCTGCGTGCGGCCTCTCGTGCTGCAACCCCGCCTATAAGCCGCATCCAGGCGCCCGCGGGCTCGCGCGCCGCCGCGATGGAGACGGGCGCGAGCCGGCAGAAGGCAATGCCTCCGGCCGTTCCCTCCCCTCGGCCCGCTTCCGTCGCTGCGGAGACGAATAAACACAAGGTTCCCGAAGCGGACTTTGTGCGCGCGGCGAGCACCGCTCGCGAAGCTCCCCAGCCTACGCTGAGACCGACCGCTAAGGCGAAGGGCGCTAGGCTCCTCGTGCGCTCACCCTCGGGGCCCGAGCCTGTGCGTGAGATCAGGGCGAAGCGCGGCTCCATTTCAGACTCGATCCGCAAGCTCTCGGGCCGCAGCTACGACGTCTATCGCGAAATATTCCTCGAGAAGGTCCGCGACCATATCCACCGCGCCCTTCTCGCGAATCAGACGCGCGGGCATGGCCTCTTCGATACGGCGGCCAATGAAGCCGAGGACCAAGTCTTTGGTTTCATCTCCGCTCACTACGACGATCCTTTCATGGATTGGGAACACTCGGCGGAGCGCGAGGTCGTCGAGGCTTTGGGCTTCTCGCTGCCTAGCCTTTTGCCTATCGTCGAGTCCTGCTTCCGTAAACTCTGAAGCCCCACCTTGCCAAGCCCGACTCGGCTCATTAGTATCCGTTCATGGAGAAGTACTTCTTCACGTACGAAGATATTCACAAGACCGCCCTGGATATTTCGAACCGTGTCAGAGATTCGGGCTTCGAGCCCGACGTTATCGTCGCCATCGGTTCCGGGGGCTTCATACCCGCCCGTATCATGCGCACTTTCCTGGGTAAGCCGATCTTGGCCGTCGGCATCGCGCTCTACGACATAAACGACAAGCCCCTTGAGATTCCGCGGAAAGTGCAGTGGATCGAGGAAGCCGAGAAGAAGCTTTCGGGAAAACGAATACTCCTCGTCGACGAGGTCGACGATTCGCGTACTACCCTCGAGTACTGCGTACGTGAGCTTTTGCGCCACCATCCGGCTGAGATAGCGGTTGCCGTGCTCCACAACAAGATCAAGGACAAGAAGGGCGTCATTCCTTCTGAAGTTAGGCGCTATTTTGCGGGCAAAAACATAGAGGATCGCTGGGTCTGCTATCCCTGGGACGCCCGCGATATCGACGACCACGGACGCCAAGCCGCCGCCGCTGCGGCTGCTACGAGATGTTGACGGCCATCGGTCGTAGGATCTTGCCTTAGCTAAAAGCGATGGTCGTTAATCCTCTGCGTCGAAGCGGATGAGGATCTCGACGCGTCTGTTGTAGGCTCTGCCTTCCGGCGTGTCGTTGGGCCTTGCGGGCTTGGCATCGCCGAAGCCCGTGGCCGAGAGCCTCTCTTTGGGCAGGTCGAGAAGCTCGAGGGCCTCGGTCACCGATACCGCGCGCGCGGCCGAGAGCATCAGGTTCGAGTCGTAGACGTCAGTGCGGCCCAAGGATGTGGTGTCGGTGTGGCCCTCTACCGCGATGGGATTGGGCAGGCCCCTCACGAGCTCGGCCACCTTCGACAGTGTGTCGAGACTCCCCTCCTGCAACTCCGCCGAGCCTGACTTAAAGAAAGTGTCGCCCGCGAGGGCTAGGACTATGCCTCGCGCTTCCGTGCTCACGTGGATATTGCCGCTCTTAATCTCGGTAGTCAGCGTCGAGCGGGCCTTTTCGAGGAAGTTGTCGCGCTTGGGCGACTTCTTGGGCGAGAGCCCCGTGCCTGGCGCGGGCTTGAGCGCGCGGTCAGTCTCCGAGAGCGCATGCCCTCCGTCACCCTCTCGGGCTTGGACGCCCGAGACCTGGGTGAATGCCTCAGAGAGGGATTCCGCCAGAGCGTTGAATTTCGTCGTCTCGACCTTGGATTGGGCGTAGAGGACGACGAAAAGGGTCATGAGGAGAGTGATCATGTCGGAATACGTGAGCATGTACCGCTCTGAGTTCTCATGCTCCTCGGGCTCGGGCATCTTCTTCCGAGGCTTGGCTGGTCCTTTCTGCGCCATACGCTAATCCCTTAAGCCTTATTCTTCGTTGAAGGACTCGAGCGCGGCGCGATCCTTCTCGGACACGAAGGCGGCAAGTTTGTCGCCAACGAGCTTGGGGCTTTCGCCCTGCTGGATTGCGAGGACGCCCGCGATGATCATTTCCTTGGTATTCTTCTCCTTGGCGAGAACGAGCTTGATCTTGCCGCCCAAGGGCAAGCAGATCGAGTTAGCGAGGAGTATTCCCATGAGCGTAGCGATGAAGGCGACCGCTATGGATCCTCCGAGCTTGTCCGGCTCGGAGAGGTTCTTCAAGACTATCGTGAGCCCGAGGACCGTTCCGATGATGCCCATCGTGGGTGAGTAGCCGCCGGCAGCTGTGAATATCTCCGCTTGATGCTTACGATGCTTCTCGAAGATTGCGACATCGTTCTCCAGGAGGTCGCGTAGAGCCTCAGAATCCGTGCCGTCGATGACATAGCGTAGCCCTTTCTTGAGCAGGGGGTCCTCTTCCGGGCCGATGGACTGCATGTCCTCCTCCAGAGACAGAAGGCCATCGCGCCTGGACTTTTCGGCCAGGGCCACAAAGCGAAGGGCTAGGTCCTTTTCTTTAGTGGGTGGGTTGTGCAGGGCCACTCCGATGAGCTTGGGGATTGAGAGGACGTCCTCCAAGTCGAACTGGAGAAAGAGCGCGCCGAAAGTGCCGCCGAAGATGATGATGATCGGCGAGGGGAGGAGCAGATCGGCGGGGTTTCCTCCCTCGATCATGTATGCGGTCATAAGGGCGCCGATGCCCATGAACAGGCCGATTAGTGTCGAGATATTCATTATTATGTACCTCGGCATTATTATGGCTCGGCATTAGAAGGGAATAATACCGAGCCGCACATTGAGTTGGATTTTCCTCGTTTGTCGCGTATACTGCCGCCCAAGGAGGGCAATATGAGCGTCGTCATTAAGGGCAGAAGCACGGGAACTACGACCACGGAACTGGTGCATGAATCGGGGGCGGTCGTCGCGACCATGGCGCCCAAGGACAACGGCGGAGACGGCTCGGCCTTCTCTCCCACCGACCTTTGCGCCGCCTCGCTCGGCGCCTGCGGCTGCACGATCATGCGTATGTTCGCGGACAACCATGGCATACCGCTTGCGGGCATCTCCTTCGAGCTCACCAAGGAGATGAGTCCGCCGCCGCGCAAGATCGCCAGGATAGTTATCGGTTTCAAGATCTCAGGCGAGCTTTCCTCCTCCGATTTTACCAAGATCGTGGCCGCTGGCAAGGCCTGCCCCGTCAGGCTCACACTCGGCGAGGGCGTGGAAATAATCGAGAGCTACGAGCGGGCTTGAAGTAGAGTCTTCGTTTTTTGAGCCGGGCACCATTGATTCGCAGGCGGGTACATACTCTTTTCGAGTCTCTTGCAACTCGCCTCTTCGAATCGGCATAATCAAATTTATGCCTTTTTTCTGGCGTCTCGACGCCTCCATCCGTAAAATAACAGGCGAGAGTAACCCGGAGCGCGTCGCGGGCTTGCGCTTTTTCTGGTGCGATGGCCTCTTCGCGAGCTTCTCGGACAATCTCGTCGCGGGCTTTCTCGAGCTCTTCCTCCTTTCGTACGGAATGTCCAATTCGATCATCGGGCTCAACACTTCCATCGCCAATCTCTGCGCCGCGGTGTCGATCGTTCCGGGCGCCCTGGCCATATCGAGGATCGGGTCGCGCAAGCGTGTCGTGGTATGGACGGGCGCAGGCATATGCCGCATAGGCCTTCTCGCCATCGCCGCGGTGCCTTTTTTCGTGGGTGATTCGACGGCCGCGGTGATATGCCTCGTCTGCATTAACGCGATCCGCACAGTGATGAGCAACTTCTCGAATCCTGCCTGGACTTCGATGGTCGCCGACCTCGTGCCCCTGAAATCAAGGGCACGCTACTTCGGCAAGCGCAACGTGGCCATCATCCTCGCCTCGATAATCGCCGCTCCGGTGGCGGGCCTCATCATCAAGTCGCTTTCAGGGATAGGGCGATTTCCTCACCTCGGCTTCCAAGCGATCTTCGCCCTCTCCTGCGCCATAGGCCTCTTGAGCACGGCGAGCTTCGCGAGCATACCCGACGCTGCCGTCTCCGAGGCCACTTCGCCCAGGCCCAAGGGCTTTCCCCTGCGCGAGCTCCTCGCGGACAAGCGCTTCGTGGGCTTCGTCGCGAGCGCCCTCGTGTGGAACACGGCGCTCCAGGTTTCGGCACCCTTCTTCAATGTTTACCTCGTGAGCGGCCTCGGCGGGAACGCGGAGACCGTGGGAGTCGTCACGGCGGTCAGCTCGGTCACTACTCTCTTCGGACAGCTCGCCTTCACCCGCATAACCGATCGAAAGGGCGATACCTTCGCCCTCGTGCTGACAGGCATGCTCATCCCGCTTCTGCCCTTCTCCTGGATGCTCGTGACCGCCCCAGGGCAGGTCGCGATCATCAACTCGGCCTCGGGCTTCCTCTGGGCGGGCTACAACCTTGCCAACTTTAACATTCTCCTCAAGATCACACCTGACAATCATAGGCCCGAGGCGACGGCCATCTACCAGACCTTCGTCATAGCGAGCGCGGCAATAGGCCCAGTCATTGGCGGCGCGATCGCCGACGCGTATGGCTACAAGGCGGTCTTCGCGGTGAGCGGCGTGGGCCGCTACGTCGGCATGATCCTCTTCGTCGCTTTCGTACTTGGGCCCGGCGTTTTCCGAGCGAAGCGATCGTGATGAGGGATGCGGCCATGGATGATAATCAACTACCAGTCAACATGGACGACGCCCTCCTGCTCGCGGCCGACGCGGCCCGCGTCATGCTCGAGTCGGGAGGCGAGACCTATCGCGCCGAAGACGTCGCCGTGGCCGTCGCCTCTTCCTTGGGCGGCGCTGAGGCGGAGTGTTATGCGACGCCTACGGGGGTCACGCTCTCCTTCGTCGGCATCGACGGCCGCGTGCACTCGATCATCAAGAGGATTAAGCGGCGGGCCATGCACCTTGAGCGCATAGCCCTCGTGGACAAGCTCGCCCGCGACCTCGTCGCCGGGGAGAAGGACTTCGAATCGGCGTCGACGGAGCTCGATAGAATAGAGCGGCTTCCCGGCCTTAAAGTCGCTTACTCCTGCGCCGCCGCTGCCATTGGCGCGGGTTTTTTCACTCTCCTCTTCCACGGGATGTGGAACGATGCCCTGGTCGCGGCGGCCGCGGGGATCGTCGTCTCGCGCTTTCCCCCCGTCATGGCCCGGCGGCAGATGCCCGATTTCTTCACGAACCTCTTCGCCGCCGCAGTCGGCGCCTTCCTCTGCCTCGGGGGCAAGGAGCTGGGCCTCGTCGCGAACGCGGACGCCGCAGTCATCGGCATGCTCATGCTCCTCGTGCCTGGGGTCGCGGTCACTAACGCGATACGCGACACTATCGCAGGCGACCTCGTCGCGGGCGTCGCGCGCGGGGCGGACGCCCTCCTTGCCGCAGTGGCCATATCGGTGGGCGCAGGCGCCACCTATCAGCTCTGGCGGCTTCTGTCCGGCGGGGCTTTGCCGTGACCCAGTGGCTTGAGCCCTTGTGGGCGGGACTGGGGACAGCAGGCTTCGCCTTCCTCTTCAACCTTCGCGGCAAGGACCTGCCCATCGTCGCTCTGGGCGGCGCTCTCGGCTGGGCCGTATCGATGCCCATCCTGGCCGCGACCGAGTCTCAGGCTTTCGCATATCTCGTGGCCTCGATGGTTATCGGTATCTGGGCCGAGGTCGTCGCGGCCGTGCGGAGGCGCCCCGCCTCGGTCTATATAATCTGCGCGATCATTCCCCTCGTGCCCGGGGCGGGCATGTACTACACGATGCTCGAATATGTCCGGGGCAACAATTGGAACGGCCTCGCCACGGGGCTGGCGACTCTCCTCGCGGCGGGCTCGATAGCCGTGGGCCTCGCCGTCTCGAGCGCGGTCTCGCGGCTCATATCGCTGCGCTCGATCGCGCGGAGACTCTCGTCGCCGCGTAGGAAGCCGACGATCGAAAATAAAGGGAAATACTCGCAACAGTCGATACGCCGCGGGGACAAAAAAAACCTCAGTGCCTCCCAGGAAAGTCGGCACTGAGGTTTTTTTTGCTCCCCGCGGCATGTAGACGGCAATGGGCATAAGCCTTTAGCGATTGTGCCGCAGTGCCCCTACGAGATTCCGTGCTAATTGTCTTCAGCAACTCTTCCAGGTGCCAGAGAGCATACCTCAGGCCTCCCTTGTGACTGTGTGGGGTATGCGTCGTTATCACCGGGGAAAAAAATGCGTGCCGCCGCGCTTGAAAAGGCAGCACCGCGCTGTTACGCGACTGCCCAACGACGTTCCATGATTCCCACGCATCGCTTCGAGATTGGCATGCATCGTTCCGCATACCCCAAGGCCGCCCTCATGGGCCTCGCGGAGCATAAAAAGCCTCTGGGCCGACTTTCCTCGGAGGCACAGAGGCTTTTTATGTCTGCGAGGCCCGTAAAGGCAGCATAGGGTCGTTACTTTGGGGTCGCGAAACCTTCGAAGTCCGTCGGCTGTGCCGCTACGAGGACGTCGGCCGAACCCAGCGCCACCCAGGAAATGGTCCCCTTAAAGAGGTACTTGTCCACCACGGCCTCGACCTGATCGGCGGTAACCGCGTTGATGCGGTCGACGTCGAGGAGATAGTCGCGATAGTCGCCCGTGGATATCACCGAGCTAGCGATGCTCGAGGCTATCGCCGCGTTGGTCGCTTGGCTCGCGTAAAGCGTGTTGATGTACTGAGCCTTAGTCGCCTTGAGCACGTCGGAGAGAGGAGAGAACCCGTCCTTCGAGGACTGGGGATCTATAGCGACGGCCTTGCCCGTAGCGAGGAGACCTGCCGCCTCGTCGATGTAGGCCTTGGCCTTCCCGGGTATCTTGGTCTTGAAGAGGATGATCGATCCGTAATTCGCCTTGAATCCCCTGATTGTCGCGTTCGGCGTGTAGGCCGCGCCGTACTTGTCGCGCACGATGTTGAAGAGGAGGTCGGAGAAGGTCTTCATGCCGATCGAGAGCGCCATGTAGTCGGGATCGGAGGGCGCAGGCGCGGGGAAATCTCCGCGGAGATAGCCCATGCCCCGCGACTGGGGGAACTCGATCTTGGCGAGGGTGCCGGGCCCTTCCTTCTTGACCGGCCCGATAGACGCGGGCAGGGCCTCGCCACTCGCGGGGAGCTTCCCCATTCCGGCCTCGAGCTCTTGGCGCAGGGCCGCGGCGTCGAAGTCCCCGACCGCCACGATGAAGAGCTCGTTAGCGCACACTCGCGACGCATACCAAGCCTTGACGTCGTCGAGCTTCGCGGCGGCGAGGGACTCCTTGGTCCCATTGGGAGCGACCGCATAAGGATGGCCTTCGAAGAGGATCTTGTCCGTCTCAAGCGAGGTCCTCTGCCAGGGATCCTGCTCCTTTGCCTCGAGGGCCATCCTTGCGTTGGAGAGCTCCTGGTCGAAATCCGCCTCCTTGAACGCGGGCTCGACGATGGTGTCGACCCAGACGGGGAAGATCTGCGAAAAGTATTTGTCGAGGGTCGTCAGGCTGTAGCTCGACGAATCGAATGATGAAGCGCTTCCCAGCCCCGAGCTCGTCTCGTCGAGAAGGGCCTGGATGTCCTCGTAGCTATACTTGTTCGAGCCGCGCGCCATCGTCTTGAGCGCGAGAGCCTCGATCCCGGCCTTGTCAGCGCTCGCCGCGGCGACGCCGCCACGGATGACGAGAGAAATGTGCTGTACCCTGTTGGCTGCGTTCTTCTTGACGATTACCGGCAGTCCGTTGGAGAGGGTGAAGGTCGAGAAGCTCTTGAGGTTCTCCCTTGCGAAGGCCGAGAGCTTCTGCGAGTTGAAGTCCTCGCCCTTGGCGGCGAGAGGGAAGGCCGTGGCGGCCTTTGACACCGCTGCCGTGGGGGCGGCTGGACCCGCGATCTTCGCCGGGTCCGAGCTCGCGCAGGAGGCGAGGAGAGTCGCGCCGAGGAGAGAGCAGGCGATGCCTCGTATGGTTGTGCGATTGCGTGTCATGTCAGGGCTCCTTATTTCTGCCACCAGAAGGCGTTGTCCGGCCCGATCTCGGTATAGCCGAGAGCCTTTTCCCGCTCTGTGGCCGAGGGATCGGCCGTGTATGCGTCCGATCTTATGCGGAGCAGGGCGGCGGAGGGCGCGGTTGCGAGATAGCGCTCGATCAAGTCGGAGATGTCGGACCAAGAAACCTTGCGGCAATTGTCCTCGTAGCCGAAGAAGTAGTCGGTCGTAGCGACCGACCACCAGAAGGTGAGGCTCTCGGTGACGAAGGAGCTCGCGACCTCCTCCGACAGGAGGTTTTGGTCGATGAGTTTGTTCTTGGCCTTTTCGAGCTCTCCTTGGCCGAAATAAGCGGTGGGGTCCTTGGCGATGAGGCCCAGCTCGTCCTTGATGACGGACCGGAGCTTCTCCGATCGGTCCAGTATATTGCCCTGTTTGGCGGGGTCCTGCGCGAGGAAATAGGCGACGAATTGATAGCTGCCACCGTCGCGGTCCGTGGGGTAGCTGAAGCTTATGTACTCGGGGTCGTAGAGGCCCTGGTTAGCCTTTATGAGGTCGGCCTTGAACTTGCCTACGGGCGAGGAGAGGAGGTAGAGGAAGACGTCGGAGGTGTAGGTGTCCTTCGTCTGCCGCATAACGTCGGGACCGCGCCAGCGGTACTGCGCTTGGGCGAGGCCCTGGTAAAAGTTGTCGTCCAGATAGACAAGGGCTATGCCCTCGGGCACGGGGCCTTGGGCGGGCTCGCCGATGACCGGCGCGGCGCCGCCTTTCCAGTCGCCAAGCCACTTTTCGGCGAGGGCGAAGACTTCCTCAGCATTGACGTCGCCTCCCACGAGGAGGGCCGCGTTGCGCGGAATGTAATAATGGTCGCGTATGTCCTCGAGCTGTGCGACCGTGGCCTTCTGTACGTTCGCCTCCGGCCCGTTGACGTCCTTGCGCCAGGGCGCAACCGTGAACATCCGGGACTCGAGGGCGTTCTCCGCGATCTCGTCGGGCGCCGTATGGTTGCCTCGGATCTCGTTAAGGACCACCTGCTTCTCGCGGCCGAGCTTGTCCTCGTTGAATACGGGCTTCTTGACTGCCCAGGACCAGAACTCGATCCCCTCCGAGAGTTTCTCCGAGGGAAGGGTGATGAAGTAGTTGATGGACCTGTTGCTCGTACCGCCGTTCCAGTTGGCCACGCCGAGCTTGTTGAGAGCGGCCATGAAGGCGGCCTGGCTCGGGTACTTCTCGTTGCCGTCGAAGAGCATGTGCTCGTACAGGTGGAATAGCCCGGCGTTCTCGGGCATCTGCGTGCTCGAGCCTCCGCGGAAGGCGACGCAGACCGTCGCCAATGGCACCGCGTGGTTCTCCACGACGATGACCTCGAGCCCGTTCGCGAGCGTCTTGTGAGGCGGCGCCACTTGCGCGACGGGTGCTGCCCAGGCCCCCATCGCGGCGAACGAGACTATGAGGATGGTCGCTAGCAGGTATTTCCCCATACTTCCTCCCTTCAGATATGAACGAAGAGTATAGCGTTGGGGCGGAGGAGCTCTAAAGCGCAGCTAGTGAATCCCGGAGAGAAGGCGGAGAAAGCCGCCTTGGTCGATGAAGTTGGACTCGGAGACGAGGATGCCTTCGCGATAGTAACGGACATAGGGAACCTGATCGTTTTTGAAGGCTTCTTCTTTGAACTTCATGAAGGGTTCAAAGAAATCCTCGCGGTCGTATTCGACCCAGAGAATTTCGCGGCTCGGATCGGACGGCAGGGCCTCGAGATAAGAGCGCATCCACGCCCACTGCGGGCACCAGCTCTGGGTGAGCACTATGGCGACCGACGTCGCAGCCGACCGGAGGGTAGGTGCGAACTCGCCGCCTTTGACGGCCGCAAGGCATTCGTCCCGGCTGAGTTTCCTCATGGAGCGCTCCTATTTGGCCTTGGAGGCGAGCGCGCGCTCGACCTCTTCACGGAGAGTATGGTCAGCTATCGGTTTCACGAGGTAGGCGGCGGGAGAGGTGCCCATGGCTCTGTCCTGGCTGCCCTTGCTTGGATAGGCGGTCAAATAGATGATGGGGACGTCGTCGCAGACCATCTTTACGCGCCTGGCTGCGTCCACGCCGTCGATGAAGCTGCGGAGCTTTATATCCATCAAGACAAGATCGGGCTTATGAGCGAGCACCGCGGCTATGACCTCGTCGCCCGAATCGATGATCGCCGAGACCTTGTAGCCCATGCCCTCGAGGCTTTCCTGAAGCTGCATCGCGACGATGGGCTCGTCCTCTACGATGAGGATGCTAGCCATGGCATTGCCCTCCGAGAGGCAACTATATACCATGACCATAGGCGGCGGGAAGCCGCCATGATCCGCTCCTCGGCCACGGAGGTCTTCTCTTGGGCGATTCGGCTTTGGTACCGCACGGCCCGCGGGGAATGGCCGCCTTCCTCTCCTCGGTCTTCGACGCGTCCGTCTCTAAAGCTTTTGCGTTCGCCTTCATTCGCCACCGCGCCGCTAGCCTCCTCGCGTTCGTCGCGATCTACGCCTCGGTGGTCCTCGTTTTCGGCAACGGCCTCGCGATCTCGAGCAATTATTTCGTCCTCCTACCGCTCATGGCGGCCGCCATCGGCTATGGTGTTCTCGGAGGGCTCCTCGCCGGCGCCGCCGGCCTGCCCGCAAACCTTCTCCTCTTCGGTCTCCTCCGGCATCCCGAGTATTCTCCAGCGAGCAAACTTATCGCCGAACTTTCGGGCATCTCTGTTGGTTTGGTTTTCGGCCGTCTCTCCGACTACTTCCGCGAGGCTGACACCGAGATTAAAAAGCGCAAGGCTTCCGAGGTGGCGCTTCGCAAGGCCCTCGCCGAGAAGGAGCTCCTCCTCCGCGAACTCAATCATCGCGTGAAGAACAACCTGAGCGTGATCAAGAGTCTCATGCAGCTGCAATGCTCGAGGTCTGAGGACCCCGCCTTCCACGAGGCAATGGGCGAGCTCATCAACAGGATATTCGCGATATCGCTCGTGCATGACCAGCTCTACAAGGACCAGGGTCTCGCCGCCCTTGACCCCGTCGAGTACATCTCCGCCCTCGTGGGCAACATTGAAAGCGGGATGCTAGGCGTGCGGCCCGCCAGTATCAGGCTTGAGTTCGACACCGGCGGCAGGCTCCTCCAGACCGAAGTGGCCTTGTCACTCGGCCTTATCGTCAACGAGGTCCTGACGAACGCGCTCAAGCACGCTTCCTCCTGCCACGATCACGACGGCCCGCCTTGCATCCGGCTCTCGCTCCGCGTCGAAGGCGGAAGCTATCGCCTGATCGTCTCCGACGACGGCCCCGGTCCGGCCGGTTCCGAGACGAACTCGGGCCTGGGCTTGAAGCTCGTGCGCGCTCTCGCGCGCAGCCTGGGCGGGACGGCCTCCCTCGAGCCGATCGTCGTCGCCGACGCCGACGGAAGGAAGGCCGTGGCTGGCGCCCGCTTTATGCTCGTTTTCCCCGAGCTTCCTATGGAATATATAAGCTCGGCTCAAGACTCTCCCATATAGGGGTAGCGCCATTCCGTCGCGGGATCGAGGTTTTCCTTGATAGCGCAGGGGCTGGCCCAGCGCGTGAGGTTGAGGGGGCTGCCTGCCTTGTCATTCGTGCCCGAGGCGCGGGCGCCACCAAAGGGCTGGCGGCCGACCACTGCGCCAGTCGGCTTGTCGTTCACGTAGAAGTTGCCCGCAGTGTCCCGCAGCGCTTCGGAAGCGCGGATGATAGCGCCGCGGTCGCGGGCCATTACCGAGCCGGTGAGCCCATAGGGCGAAGTCGAGTCGACGAGCTTGTAGGCGGCTTCCATATCGTGGTCGTCGTAGACGTAGGCCGTGAGCACGGGGCCGAAGAGCTCGATCTCCATGGTCTCGTAGTGCGGGGCGAGGGCCTGGATCAGCGTGGGCTCGATGAAAAAGCCCTTCGACTTGTCGCCCTTGCCGCCAGCGAGCACTTTTGCCTTGGGCGAGGATGCGGCGCGCTGAAGGTAAGGCGTTATATTGTCGAAGGATGCCTCGTCGATCACCGCGCCTAGGTAGTTGCGGAAATCGGTGACCTCGCCATAGGGCAGGCTCTTCACAACAGAAGCGAGCTTGTCGAGGAATCCGGGGCCCCAGGAGGCGGGCACGTAGAGACGCGAGGCCGCGGAGCACTTCTGCCCTTGGTACTCGTAGGCACCGCGGATGGCCGCGACGAGGCTTGCCTCGGGATCGGCTGAGGGGTCGACGAAGACATAGTTCTTGCCGCCCGTCTCCCCGACGATTCGAGGGTAGGTGCGGTACTTGTCGAGGTTGGCCGCAATGCCCTTCCAGATACCTCTGAATACAGCGGTAGAGCCAGTGAAATGGAAGCCCGCGAGCTCTGGCCGCTCAAGGACCACACCCGATATTGTGGCGCCCGAGCCGGGCACGAAGTTGATGACCCCAGGAGGCAGTCCAGCCTCCTCATAGAGCTTCATGAGGTAGTAATTCGAGAGGACCGAGGTCGAGGAGGGCTTCCAGACCACGACGTTGCCCATCATCGCAGGAGCTGCCGCCAGGTTGGCCGCTATGGCTGTGAAGTTGAAGGGAGAGACCGCGTACACGAAGCCCTCGAGACCGCGGTAGGACATGCGGTTCCACTCGTTTTTAAGGTTCTCGGGTTGGATGCCGTAGATGCTCTCCATGAAGGATAGGTTGACGCGGTAGTAGTCGATGGTCTCGTCCGCGGCGTCGATCTCCGCCTGCTGAGCGGTTTTGCCTTGGTTCAGCATGGTGGCCGCGCAGAGGAGGGGGCGGTACTTGCCAGCGGCGAGCTCGCCTACCTTGCGGAAAACCGCGGCGCGTTCTTCCCAGGGAGTCTTCTCCCAATCCTTGCGCGCGGCGAGCGCGGCCTCGACGGCGGCCTTGACCTCGGCCGCGCCAGCCATGTGGAAGACGCCGAGCTGGGTTCCGCGGGCATCAGGGCGGATCATGGGAGCTGTCCGATCAGTCCGCACTTCCTTGCCGGCGATTATGAGGGGAACCTCGACGCCTCCTTTGAGCTGGCGCGCGAGCTCTGCCTTGAGCGCGGCTCGCTCTGGAGAACCGGGGGCATAACCGTAGGTCGGCTCGTTGGGGGCCGGGGGCGTTTTTAGCAGTGCGTTGTTCATGAGGCTACTCCTTGATCGTGTCTGAAATACTGTAGATATATCAGACAGATCCTGCGCTAACTATCCCCAAAAACTAGCTGTATGGCAAGTCGGCACAACAGGATGGAACCTACGATTTTGTATGCTTGACCGTCAATGCGGAGAGGTATTCAATAAGTGAATACTTAGATGATGATTACTGAAGTGAACAAGGAGATCTTCCATGAAAAAACGAATACTCGTCGCAGCAACTCTTGCGCTCATTGTCTCGCTTTCGCTCACTGCAGAAGGAAATGAGCTCATCGTCTCAGCGGCAGCCAGCCTGACCGATGTCCTAACCGAGCTCAAGCCCGAGGCCGAGAAGGCCATTGGCGCGAAGCTCCTGCTCAACTTCGGAGGATCAGGCGCGTTGCGCAAGCAGATCGAGCAAGGCGCGCCCGCGGACCTTTTCTTCTCGGCCGCAAAAGAGGACATGGACAAGCTCGAGAAGGCGAGCCTCGTCGTATCCGCGACTCGTCGCGACCTGCTCGCGAACTCTATCGTCCTCGTGGGGGATAAAGGCCGGGCGGTCATAGCGGACGAGGCGAGCCTTGCCGCGGCCCTCGGCTCGGCCAAGTTTCTCGCCATCGGCAATCCCGACTCGGTGCCAGCGGGACGTTATGCTGTAGAGGCGCTCAAATCCCTCGGCCTATACGCCTCTGTCGAGAAGAAGCTCGTCCTCGGCGGTAATGTTCGCGAGGTCCTCCAGTACGTCGAGTCTGGCTCATCTCCCCTGGGGATCGTGTTCCTCACCGATGCCATGACTCTCAAGGCCGAATCCCCGGCCGGGACGATCTATCGATTCCCCCTCTCCGCCGTTAAGACTCCGGTCGTCTATCCGATAGCCGTCGTCTCTTCCTCGAAGGTCCAGGACAAGGCCTCGCTCCTCATCGAGTTCCTCCGCGGGGACGCAGCCAGGGCCGCCTTCGAGAAGGCGGGCTTCGTCGTCGAGTGAATCACTTGGGACCAATCCTCCTCTCGCTGCGCGTGGCGATGATCGCGACGGTTTTCACCCTCGCGATCGGGCTCGCCCTCGCGAGGTTGTTCACCTCATGCCGCGTACCCTTCCTCAGGCTATGGGAGGCTCTCATCCTCCTGCCGATGGTCTTCCCCCCGACTATCACGGGCTACTTGTTGCTCCTTCTCTTCGGAAAGCGGGGGCCGTTCGGCGCCATTCTCGCCGAGCTCGGGATACAGGTGATCTTCACTTGGGGCGCCGCGGTGATCGCCTCCGTCACGGTGGCTCTGCCCCTCATGTATCAGAGTTGTCGCTCCGCCCTTCGGAGCGTCGACCGTAGGCTCGAGGACGCGGGGCGCACCCTCGGCCTCTCCGAGGCTCGGATCTTCCGCGCCATCACCCTGCCCTTAGCGCTGCCCGGCATCCTCGCCGGGGTCGCGCTCTCCTTCGCGCGGGCCTTGGGCGAGTTCGGATCCACCCTCATGATCGCGGGCAATATCCCGGGGCGCACGCAGACCATGCCCTTGGCCCTCTATAGCGCGGTCGAGGGCGGGCACAACGAGGAGGCGAATCTCTATCTCCTCGTCGCCACGGTCCTCTCTTTCGCGGTGGTTATCGTCGCCGGTTTCTGCGAAGGACGCTCGGTCCCTCCCTCGCGCTACTCGGAAAGGAACTCGCGGTGATCGCCGTCAGTTTCGAGAAGAGGCTGCCTCTCTTCGATCTCAGGGCGGACTTCTCCGTCGACAAAAGCACCGCAATACTCTGGGGCGACTCAGGCGCGGGCAAGACGACCATACTCGAGTGCATCGCGGGCCTTTGCCGTCCCGACTCGGGCGAGATCGTCCTCGACGGAAGGACAGTCTTCTCCGCCTCGCTCGGCGTGGACATCCCGCCCCGCGAGCGGCGCGTGGGCTACGTGTTCCAGGATTACGCTCTTTTCCCTCACCTGACCGCCGAGGAGAACGTGCGCCTCGCGCTTCCGGCCGGCGAGAAGCGCAAGGCCGAAGACTATCTCGAGCGCTTCGGCATAGGCGGCTTAAGGCGCACGAAGCCCGGCCTTCTCTCCGGCGGCGAGAAGCAGCGCCTCGCTATCGCTCGGGCCCTCGCGACCGAGCCGCGCCTGCTGCTTCTCGACGAGCCATTCAGCGCCCTCGATCGCGCGACGCGCGAAGACACGTATCGCGAGTTTTTAACCTTGCGCGATCAGCTTGCGATGAGCGTTCTTCTGGTCACCCACAGCCGGGCCGAAGCCGAGCTCCTCGGGCACCGCATACTCGAGCTCCGCGACGGAAGCGTCTCGGAGGAAGGCTCCTAAGGTGCTGCGGGCGGCGGCGGCTCGGCGGCTTCGGGCGCCGGCGCAGTCAGCTTGCCGCCCAGCTTGTAGCGGATGACGAGGTCGAATATGTACTTGGTCTGGTCGAAGAAGCCGAAGCCTTCATTAGTCCAGAGGTTGTAGATAGGCCAGAGCACGCGGCCCGTGAAGCCGAACCCGACTCTGTCGGTGAGCTTGTATTCGCCTCGGATCGCGGTCGATGGCGAGAAGAAGCGGCCCTGGCTCCAAAAGTAGCTGTTTATTGAGTTGGTGCCGGTGCTGTCGCCGGAGCTGTTGGTGAAGGCGACGCGGGCGTCGATGCAGAGCCCGGCGCTGGCCGCCAGGTTGAACTTGTCGTTGACAGGATAGCTATAGGCTACAGACGCGTCCAAGAGAAGGCCGAATACCGAGGCAATACTTATGGTTTCGTCGACGGCCACGGGCTGTTCATCCGTAGTGTATGCGGCATTATAATAATACAGATCGGCTGTAGGGGCGAAGGCCCAGTTGGAGCCTGTTACGAATGGCATGCTGATGCCTGCGCCAAGATTGAAATTGACGCTGAATGGCGAGGCTCTGATACCACTACCACCACCGCTTCCTGGTGTGGTGAGCTCTGGATCGAGAAAGCTTTCGCCAAGCACGCCCCAGTTGACACGGATGTACTCGGGGTTCTCGAGAGCCGAGGCTGGTGGCGCCGAGAAAGCGAGGGCCGGTAGAGCGCAGAGAAGGCAAATTGATATTCTGGGTAGTCGCATCTGTTCTTATTCTATCGCGCTTCCTAGCCCCGCGCGCAAGTCCCGCCAGACGAAGGCGCTGAACGCGAAGGGGGCCGTCCTGATAGGCGGCCCCTTCGCGTTATGCCGTAATTCTAGCTATTCAAGTGGCTTAGGCCCGCGCAGCCTTTCTGCCGGCGAGATATCCCCAGGTGAGGGCCCTGCCGTGACTATTGCCCGGCACCGCTATGGGGTAGTCGACGCCGTAGAGACCGCCGGAGACGTTGCCCACTGCGTAGAGTCCGTTGATCACGTTCTTGTCCTTGTCGAGGACGCGCATATCTTCGTCGACGAGGAGTCCTCCGGCGACGCCGAGGAGAGCTCCCCCGAATTTGAAGGCGATGAAAGGGCCCGTCTCGATCGGGTAGAGGAGCTCGGCGCGCTTGCCGAAATCAGTGTCTTTCTTGTCCTTGGCAAGCTCGTTGTAGCGCTTTACAGACTCTTTGAGGGCATCTGCCGGAACGTCGATCTTGGCCGCCAGCTCTTCTATTGTGTCGGCTTGCCAGGCGACCTCCCCCTCTTTGAGATAGCCTGCGATCGTTGCCTTGTCTCCGTCGGGCGTCCATTTCTGGCCGTAGGCGCGAAAGTTGTCCCAGAACATGCCGCCGCCGTAGGGGATAGTTTTCGCGACCGTTGTGGGCCAGTTGGAATCGATGATGGAGAAGCAATAGGCTCCCTTACCCGGCTGGTGCATGGCCTGGATCGACTTTGCCTGGACCCAAGTGTCCTCGTTCATATAGCGTTGGCCGAGCTGATTGACGAAGAGTGAGGAATAGTTGAGCCAGGAGAAGGCCTGGGGGTGGATCATGGTCGGGAAGGGCGTGTCCTCGATAGCGCCGCCGACCCACATACCCATCTTGTGGCCGTCGCCCGTGTTGACGCCGACGGGAGTGTACTGAGAACCGTTGGCTTTGAGCGCAATGGGTGCGTATGCTGCGAGCATCTCGGGGCTTCCTCCGATGTCGCCGGTGGCCAGGATGACGCCCTTCTTGGCGTTCACGCGTTTATAGCCCTCTTTAGCCTTCACGATCACCGCCTCGACGCGCCCGTTCGCGGTGTTGCGAACGAGCTGCTGGCCTGGAGCCTCGAAGAGGAACTTCACACCTAGCTTGACGGCTTCATTGTAAAGCAGGAAGCTGCGGGCCGCCCATGAACATGTGGTAGCCGGGGTGTTCACGGTAGGTGGCGCCGTTGTAGTAGCCGCCCCAGATCACGCAGGGCAGCTTCATGGCGTCGGCCTTGTCGAGGAACCAATCCATCGCCTCGCCGGACTTGTTGAGGAAGAGCCAAACGAGCTTTTCGTTCGCGCGGTTGCCGCAGAGAGCCATCCACTCTCGGGCGATTTCCTCTTTGTCGTTCTTGATCCCCAGCTTGCGAGTCAGGCGAGACTCGATGACACCGATACCCCCGCCTCGGCCGACCCAGGAGGCCGTCTTCTCGACTACTACGACCTTCGTGTCCTTCTGTTCGGCCGCGCTCACCGCTGAGGAGAGGCCGGCGAGCCCCGCGCCGACGATCACGACGTCGGCGTCGATGGTCTGGTTGATCTGATCCGCGGGAATTGGAGCGGGAGCCTTCTCCCAAGGCCTGCCGCCGTCGCTCCCTTGAGGAAGCTGCGGCGGCTGATTCCACCGTTTTTTTTGTCTTTCTTGTTCTCCATACGTGAGTCCTTTCGAAGCTCCACGAGTTTGTTTATAGGGGGCTCCATTAACGGCGAAATTATAGTGCGCCTATCCCGACAGGAACTAGGATTACTTCTCTGCCCTAGCGAACCTTGCCACGACGAGTCCCGCGGCCTCGATGCTCGGAAATACCCCTGCCTCCCATGCGGCCGCGACGAGATCTCCGGCGGTCGCAAGCGCGGTGAAGCTCGCGTCGCTCCGGGGCAGGGCGAAGCGAGTCAGCGAGCGGCTGCCCTTCGCGTCCGCTGTCGCGATCCAGCCGTCCTGTCTAAGTACAGTCACCCTATCCCCGTCGGCCCAGGCATAGGCAGTGCTCGCGTCCTCTGGCGCGCCCGAGCTCAGGTACCATGCGTCCTCACCAGAGGCCGATCGAAGCCTGGTCAGCCAACTCTGAGCGCCCAGCGAAGTTAAGGCGGTGCGTAACGTTTTCCCAGGGTCTCCCTCGAGGCTCGAGAGAGGTCTTGGCTTCAAAGCCGCCTCGAAGTCTGATCGCTGAATTCCACGTATCGCTCCGCCGTTTGGGCTTCCCGTGGTGCCCTGTGTGGCGAGGGGGTCGCCTAACGTGAAAAACTCGAGGTCGACGCGCTCGGGCGAATCCTTGCGTAGCTCGGCGAACCAAGATCCGCCCGAGGGCAGGAGGGCGAAGAGTTCGTAGCCGGGGCCAGCCATAGAGACGAAGGGGTCGAGTACTTTAGCCTCGCCCGTCTTCGAATCGTCTATAAAGAAGAGGCGCGAGGACGGGAGCCCTGCCTTCGAGGAGCCTTGGTTTGCGTCCGCGTCTTCGTAAAAAGGATTGCGATAGAGCTGGACGAGCATACCACCCTTAACCGGCCAAGCCCCGCCCGTCGAGAGGCCCGAGAAGAGCTCGGGCAAGGGCGTTCCCACTACACGGTAATTCGCGCCCTGCTCGACGTTCGAGCTCGTATTAATTTCTATGCGCGCCATGCCCCAGCCGTTTATCGCTGCGATGATCGACGCGTCGTTCGAGCTCAGGATCGACGCGTTGGGCGATCGAGAGGCGGGGCGGGCCGCCGCGATCGCCGCGCCGTCTCTTTCGGCCGGAGCCTCGGCGACGAGCCCGGTCTCCGTCGCATAGAAGACGCGCGGAGTCGCGGAAGAGTAGGGATAGGCGATCGGTTGTGGCGCCGCTTCGGGCGCTTTCCTCGCGCAGCCTGAGAGGCCGAGCGAGGCCAAAGCGAGGGCCGCGACAAGAGCGCGCAATGCGCCCTCGTCGCGCCGAAACGGAAGATGGCCGAGCAATATCAATAATTCCTCGCAAATACCGACACGTGTTTGGCCGGCTTGCCGCAAAGGCAGCAGACGCCGGATATGCCCTCCTGCCTATCGAGCGGCAGGCAGCGGATCGTCACCTTCGTTTCGGCCTTGAGCGCGGCCTCGCATTCTTTGTCTCCGCACCACAGCCCCTCGGCAAAGCCGCCCGTGGTCGCGGCAGTGCCCGCGTCCTCGCCCTTGTCCTTCCCATAGAAGGCCAAAAGCTCCTCGCGGGAGGACACAGTTTTCGTGTTTTCTTGGCGGAAGGAGAGGGCCTTGTCGTAGAGGTTCTTTTGGATCTCGTCCAAAAGCTCTTTCGCCTTGGCGGGTAGACTTGAGACCTCGTAAGCCGCCTTCTCGCCCGTGTCACGGCGAGCGACCATAGCCTTGCCTGCCTCCATGTCGCGGGGGCCTATCTCGATGCGCAGGGGTACGCCGTTCATCTCATGCTGGGCGAACTTCCATCCGGGGCTCTGTGTCTCGTCCGCGTCGAGAATGGCGCGGATGCCCGCGGCTTTAAGCTCCGCGAGCACCTTCTCGCAGTAGGCGAGGACTACTACCTTGGTGTCATTCTTGATGATCGGGACGATGACCGCCTGATCCGGGGCGATGGTGGGCGGCAGCACGAGGCCTTTGTCGTCCGAGTGCGTCATGATGATCGCGCCGATGAGGCGGGTGGACACCCCCCAGCTCGTGGCCCATGCGTACTCGAGCTTCCCGTCGCGACCCTGGAACTGTACGTCAAAGGCCTTGCCGAAGTTTTGCCCGAGGAAGTGCGAGGTGCCCGCCTGCAGGGCCTTGCGGTCCTGCATCATCGCCTCGATGCAGTAGGTCGCGACCGCGCCTGCGAACTTCTCGGCGTCGCTCTTCTTGCCCGCGATCACGGGCAGGCAGAGGAAGCGCTCGGCGACTTCCTTATATACGCCGAGCATCCGCATGGTCTCTTCGACGGCTTCCTTCTCGGTCTCGTGGGCTGTGTGGCCCTCCTGCCAGAGAAACTCGGCCGTTCGCAAAAACAGGCGCGTGCGCTTTTCCCAGCGGAGGACCGAGCACCACTGATTATATAGAAGAGGAAGGTCGCGGTAGGACTGAATCCAGTTCTTGTACATCGACCAGATGATCGTCTCGCTCGTCGGACGCACCACGAGAGGTTCCTCCAGCTCCTCGCCACCGCCGTGGGTGACCACCGCGAGCTCCGGTGCGAAACCCTCGACGTGGTCCGCCTCCTTTTTGAGGAAGCTCATCGGGATAAGCATGGGGAAGTAAGCGTTCTGGTGCCCCGTCTCCTTGAAGCGTCGGTCGAACTCGGCCTGGATGCGCTCCCATATCGCGTAACCCCGCGGCCTGATCACCATGCAGCCCTTGACCGGGCTGTAGTCCGCGAGCTTCGCGCCAAGGACGATGTCGATGTACCACTGCGAGTAATCGACGCTGCGGGGGGTGATCTTGTTTGCCATTGCTGGGTAACCTCTTATTGAACGAAAGTGGGCAATCATAGCGCGGAAAGCGGGGGATCGTCAAAAGGGGGGAGCACGGCAGTAGCGTCCACCGCCCGTGCCTATCCTACAGTATGCCTATCGGCTCGCGCATCAATGCGCGGATCCCAGCTTCGAAAAAATCGGGACCTCGCTCGGTCCTCGGCGAGCTAAATCCTGTCCGCTCACCTGCGGAAACGCTCTGCTCCGATTTTTTCGGCGTCCCGCGCTCTTTGCGCGATCCGATGGGCACGACGTGACTAAGCGCGGGCGGCAGGCGATTGAAGCATCTTCTTGCGACAGCACGGCTCCCCCTCGGGCGAGGTGAATGAATCGTACGGAACGGAGGGGAGACTAGAGTTCGTGCCCGGTCAGAACGCGGACTTGCGGGTAGGCTGCGGCGAAGGCCCGTATCCGGTCTGCACTACATCGCGCCGCCTCGTGATCGACAGTGTAGGTTCCCGGTCCTATCCCGAGCTCCAAGGCCGAGCGCATGCTGATGGCGTCGCCCGCTATCAACACGGGTCCTCCTCGGCCGTTGAAGAGGTACGAAACGTGGGCCGGGCTATGGCCAGGGGTTGATATCGCCCAGAGAGAACCATCCCCGAGGAGATCCAGGGCCGGGCCGAGGATCGGCATGTCCGCGCCGGCCGAGAAGTCGAGCTCCTCGATCGCTTCGGCGTGGCGGAAGAAGCGGCCTTGTGCGAGGAGCGGTACGCCGAACTCAGGTTCTCCGGCCCCCGCGACGTGGACAGTGTCCTTCGGCATATCGAGGGCCCCGGCGGAATGATCGAAGTGCAGGTGGGTGTAGAAGATGCGCACTGGCGTGGAGCCGAGGGCGTCGAGCCTAGAGCGGAGGTCGGCTCTTTCGGCCTGGTATCCGGGAATCGGCAGAAATGGCGCGGCGAGTCCGCGGACACTGCCCGACTTCCTGCGGGCGTAGCCGCGGTCGAGGCCTGAGTCCACGACGAAGTCGCCCAGGCGCTCATGCCGGATGATGTGGGCGTAGACGGCGACGCGCGGCGACCCTTCCTTGAGGGATGACGCCTTCGGGTCGCTGAGGTCGACCATCCCGGAGAGCCGCACGATAAGCTCGCCAGTCGCCACGCTCTCGAGCGTGGCCGGAGCGGGCCTGGAGAAGACCTCGGACCAGTCGGTCGATGAGGCTCGCTGAGCATTATAGGGGCGTCTGGCGGTTTGCATGGCTACATGCTATAGCCCCGACCGGAGTCGCGCAAGCCAGCGGCCGCCTCTATGATTCTAGTCCGACATATATCGAGTTACGATTCTATCGTTTTCGCCCATGCGCTCGATCATGAGATCCTCGCTGAACTGAGTTCCAAAGCGCTCGTTGAGGACCTTGATGATCGTCGTGTCGCGGTCGGCAGGAAGGTGGGGGAGGAGGAGTCTCCCGTAGATATAGAGCATCTCGAGCTCAGAATCGGCATAAGGCATGATCTGACTCAAGAAGGCGTAGAGCTTAACGATGTCTTTTCTAGTACCCAAGGCGGTTCGAATCGCAACGAGAAAGCTGAAGTCCGCATTGCCGGGTAGTCCGCGTAACCTTGCTTGGCTTCGCAACTGCCGGTAGGATTAGAGGGCGAGTGATCACTTGCAAATCAGTGGGGATAGGACTAATGATCATTGAAAAGACATTGGAGGGTGGCGATAATGCCAGGCAAGGTCATCCGTTCGGATCGGCTCACAGAGCAAGGCTTTTTCGGTCCTCTAAAATTACCATTAGGCCCTACCCTGACGCAGTCGCTCAACGCCGATGACTCTTCATTCCGAGGTGCTTGCAGCGTACTGGCGATGATCGCAGGCCATGGCAAGCGCGAGGAGAGGAGTACGCGATGAACGATATCACGTGGTCTGAATCGGAAAAAAAGGTCGCAAGGCGTGCGTTCGACGCCGCATTGCATAGAGAGTGCGCGGCGATCATGGAGCGGCTCAAGGACCTGGCCGCGAAGGCGGAAAGCCCGAAGGATATCTGGGCCATACAGGAGTATCTCACCGAACAGCGACGGGCTATCGACGAGAAGTACGACTACCGCTATTCGCAGCTCATATTCGTATTCGGGAGACTACTGGGGGAGAAGTGGCTTAAGGAAGAAGATATTGCGGGGCTGAGAGAAGAGAAGATCCGATCCATTCGGTCCATTGTGTCGCTTTAGGTTGCAGTCATATTGCCGGGTCAGTAGCCTTTAAACCTCTTAGTTTTTCCGCCTCTTCTATGTTTTTCAGCTTCCATATTTATGCTATTGTCGCCCAATGCGAAGATCGGGAGTTTTGCTAACTGTTCCGCTGCTCGTCGCGGTCTTCTGCACGCTGACCTCTTGCAGACTCGCCGATGCGCCCGACCGACCGAGGGCCATCCGCGGGGAGCTGGACCTGCGCGGCTGGGATTTCTCCGCTCGGACATCGCTAAGCCTGGAAGGCGAGTGGGAGTTCTTTCCCGGGCGACTCGACGTGGGGCCTTCGGACGAGGCGAAAGTCTATCGTAGCGTGCCGGACCTTTGGGATGGCGGGGAGGCCGGAGGGAGCCGAGGCCGAGGGGCTGGAACTTATCGCCTCACTATCCGCCTGCCCGCCGATCATCCGGCTCTGGCCCTGCGCTGGTGGACAGTTTCTACCGCCTGCGAGATAACGGTCGACGGGCGGTCCTTGGTTTGTATCGGGAGGCCCGCTATTGACGCGGCCCAGTCGTTGCCGAGTTATCGGCCCGGCGTAGCCTATATAGACGCCCCTGGTCGGGACCTAGTTCTGTCAGCGAAGGTGTCCAATCACGAATACCGGACCGGGGGGCTGTGGAAGGCCTTCTGCCTAGGCTCGTTCCGCGAGATAGAGCATGAGCGGATGCGTGATATCGCCGCGAGCCTGGCTTTGGCCGCGGCGATTGCCGCCACTGCGCTCGCTTCTCTTCTTTTCTTCCTCTACAATCGGAGGCAACCGTCCGCGCTTTTTTTCGCTCTGCTCGCCTTCGTCGTAGCCTTTCGGCCTCTGGTCATCGGGGACTACTGCATCATCGCCCTCTTTCCGGGCCTGGGCTACGGTGTCCTTATCCGCCTCGAGTACTTCACTATCTTCGGCGCGTACATCGCTGGTGTCGCGTATCTCCTCTCCCTGTTCGGGCTTTGGGCGAAGCGCCGTCTGGCCATCGTGCTCCTGGCGCCGGCCTTGCCCTTCGCGCTCATGGACGCCTTTGCTCCGATAGGGGCGCTGTCGCGCTGTCTCTTCCCCTTTCTGGCAGTGATCGTGCCTCTGCTCGCTTATTTATGCATCAAGATTGCGCCCATCGCCTTCCGCAACCGGGAGCTGGGCTCCTGGCCCATGATAGCGGGGACGCTCGCGATCTTCGTGGGCGCTATGCACGACGCGCTCGCGGCCCTTATGCGGAGAAACTCTCCTTCATACATCGTGTGGGCCCTGGGACTGTTTGTGTTCTTCCAGGCCTCTCTGCTGGCCAGGCTCTACGGCCATAGCCAGCGGCGCCTCGAGTCCCTCGTGGCGGAGAAGGAGTCCCTGCTAATCGAGGTGCACCATCGTGTCCGGAATAGTCTGCAGATCGTCTCGAGCATACTCGCCATGCAGGCCAACCGGAGCGCCGACTCCGCGCTCAAGGCGGCGTACTACTCGATCCGGGATCGGATCCGGGCAATCTCGCTGGCGCACGATCATCTGTATCAAGTAGGGACGCGCGATCGCGTGGATCTGTCGAGTTATTGCTCGAAATTATTGAGATTTATGGACGACAGTTACGGGAATACCGACGATCGGCGCTGTATTTCCCTCGACGCGGAGAGAGTGGAGGTCCCGGCGGAGCTCTGCATCGACTGCGGCCTCATCCTGACGGAGCTCGTCGGCGGTGTCTTCGAGCGCTCGTCGGACAGGCCGGCGGAGAGCGTTTCTCTAGCTATCCATCCCATTTTCGAGGGCCTCGAGATCACAGGGGTCGGAAACGGATTCCCGGGAGACCGCGAGCTAAGCGGGGAGGACGGCTTAAGTATGCGAATCATCAAGACGCTCGTCGACAGGTACCACGGGAACATCGTCGTCTCGCATGGGGAGGCCTTATCGGTCCGCATCCGCCTGGGGATTTCGAGCCCCCAGCTGCGCCGCGGGCAAGAGGGACGCTAACTAACGCGCTATCGGTATCGGCGATGTCCCCTCGTCCAAGCCCCTGACTAGGCACCGGAACGCTATCGCGAGCGCTATGAGGCGTATCGCCGGGGATATCGATTGGATACCGAGTCCGCCCATAATCGCGACGAGAGCAGCGGCCGCTGCGGCGATTCGGAATAGAACTATGGATAGTCTCGGTCCGGAACGTCTCCGATCGCACAGCAACGCGACGAGCGGAAGCGGGATCGCCCACAGAAGGTTGAGGTTCGGTCCGACTTCTCCATAGCCCGCGGCTAGCCAGAAGAGAGCGATGGCCAGGCAGACTATAGCGGCCGATCCGAAGAGAGCGGCGTCGAAGCATATCGCCGCGGGATTGTCCTTGCGCAGGAATAGGCCGAGCGCCAGGGCGATGACGAGGAGGGCGATGGCCGCGACGAGCGGGGTGATGCCCGTGCCGCTCTTCTTCGCGGGCCGAGCTTCGTACAGAGTTTTCGTGCTGTCGACTAACTTTGTTTCGCCCTTCGTCCCCATCTTCGCTATGCCCGCGGTCCAATCCATGAGTTCCTTCGGGAGGAAGATCGGGGCGTCTGATTGTACGCGCGCGTCGGCCGCGCTCCCGAGCATGAGGTCTATCGCGAAGCCGAGCCAGGGCCGCTTCGCGAGGGTGCGGCCGATCGACTCTCGAAGCGTCGGCCTCGGGGACTGAGAGCGAGTGTTTGAGGTATCGGAGTCGAGCGCCTTAAAGATTTTCCATACGCGCGTCGCGCAGTTGTCGCTAAAATAGCGGTAGTTATAAATTCTGTTTTCAGGCAAGGCATTCTTTTCGAGGGCAGACAGCATTGATACCTTTTGGGCTTCGTCGAGGTCGAGATGTTGTTCGATGATCGTCCTGTTCTCGGACTGGCTATAGAACTGGAGTTCGGATTTCGTGTCGAGCACCCCGACCGTGAACTCCATCCGTCCGACGAGCATCCGCGCGGCGAAGCGCGCATCGAAGGGGTTCTCGGAAAGGCCGTAGTTATAGAGGACGTCGGAGCCGGCCTTGGGGTCGAGAACGCGGATGGCTGTATGCCCGAACGATGAATAGAGGGCTTTCCCCGGCAGGATTGTGATGAGGGATATCTGGGGCTGCATATTTCCTGTTTTGTCGGTAGCCGGTGCTGCGGCGAGAATGCCGGATCCCCCGATGACAAGGGCCATGAAGATGATGCCGCTGATTCTTCTGATGCTCGCCATTACCATCCCTTTGTTCCTTGACGTGGAAGTATACAGGCTACTGGTCCCGCGCTGGAAGGGAACCACGATCACTCGCATGCTTCCTCTAGAGTATAAAGGGGATGAGGGCCTTGCGCTCTTTTGGGTAGTCGGGGAAGGACTCGAGGTACCAGCTATGATTCGAGAGGGCCCTGGGCAAAAGATTGGCGATTGTGAAGAGAGCGATTCCGACGATGAAGCGCGCGTCAGTCAGCCATGAAGATCCGTAGCTGAAGCCGCTGGCGAAGAGCCACCAGCCGTTCACGTATGCGTTGGCCGAGTTGAAGAGTATCACCATCGTTATGAGAACGAGCGGGAAGGGATGTTTGTTTGTGTTCCTGATCCGGAAAGGATAGATGAAGCTCCGGTAGACGTAGTGGAGTTCCCAAAGACAGAAAAAGAGCAGGGACAAGGCCGGCCCTTCGGATATAGATGCACCATCAAGACTGTGGCCGAAAAGGGCCATGGCCGCCATGACCAAGAAGGAGGGCGCTTCCATGATGATCCAGGCCCAACGCGGATCCAGGGTTACGCCCCAACCTTTCCTGCTGTGGCGACCATAGGGGGCTGAGAAAAAGAGCAGTATCGCGAAAGTCAACGCCGCAGATGCCACTATACCTACTAAAGCCGCCCTGTAGAGCCATTCTCCCATCGCTCGCTCTCTTTCTGTATGTCGTTTCGATAGGCAAGCTTATCATGTTTACGGCCTCATCGAGTATCTCGATGGGTGATAGTATGCGAATAATTGAAACGATTTAATGAATCGTTTGATAAATATACTATCTTAATAACTAATATTGCCTTTGACAAGATTGGAAACATGCCTAGAGAATAAAGCCGCTTTCCAAGCCTATGGGCTTTGGTTGGGAGGGGTGAGTATGCGCGATGGCATAGTGGTCGCAGGCAATATGATTCTGGATGTTATCAAAAAAATAACTCGCTATCCCCCCAAGCTCTCCTTGACGCCGATCCGGTCCATCAGCAGGGCGATGGGAGGAGCGGTATGCAACTGCTCAGTCGACCTCGCGATCCTCGATCCGACGATGCGCGTCCAAGCCCTGGGCTTTGTCGGCGACGATGAGAGCGGGGACTATATACTGAAAGAGCTGGGACGCTACCCGGGCATCGATCTGGGGATGGTCGCCAAGAGAGGGCAGACATCCTTCACCGATGTGATGACGGAGGAAGCGACAGGGGAGAGGACGTTTTTCACCTACAAGGGTGCGGACAGCCTTCTGCTGCCCGAGGACTTCGACTTCGCGAGGATGCGCGCCTCGATCCTGCACATCGGTTACATAATGTTGCTCGATGGACTCGACGCCGAGGATTCGCACTACGGGACGAAGATGGCGCGCGTTCTCCATGACGCTCGTCAAGCAGGGCTTGGCACATCCATCGATGTGGTGAGCGAGGCTGGCGACAGATTCGGCCGCCTCGTTCCCCCGAGCCTGAAATATGCCGACTACTGCACGATCAACGAGACGGAGGCCTCGATGATCACCGGCGTTCCCCTGAGAGACGATCAAGAGTCGCTGATCCACGAGAACCTACCCAAGGCCTGCGAGGCCCTTAAATCCATGGGCGTCGCAAAATGGGCGACCATCCACGCCCCCGAGATGTCGGCAGGTATCGACACCGACGGCAAGTATTTCGCGCTGCGTTCCCTCTGCCTCCCTGAGGGCTTCATCAAGGGCTCGGTAGGGGCCGGCGACGCTTTCGTCTCCGGCGTTCTCCTGACCGCGGCAAGAGGCGGTAGCCTCGGCGAAGCCATCGAGCTGGGAACGGCCGTCGCGGCCTGTTCTCTCTCCGAGCCCGGCGCCACCGAAGGGGTGAGGGACCTGTCCGAGACGATGTCGTTTTATCGCGCCCAGAGGAAGCTGGAAGCCTAGCATGGCGACCATCAAGGACGTGGCCGAGCGCGCGGGCGTCTCGATAGCGACAGTATCCAACCTCATCAACAACAAAGGCAACGTCAGCGAGGAAAAGCACGCTCGGATAATGGAAGCGATCTCCGCGTTGAACTACCGCCCCAACATCATCGCGCGCAACCTCAAGCGTAACAAGACTAAGTTCGTCGCCTTCGTCGTCCCGCGCTTTGACGGTATCTATACGTATATCTACAGAGGCCTGGCTTCTATGCTCGAGCCGGAGGGCAACCACATCCTGGTCAAAACGACCGACGACGACGCGTACCTCGAGGAGATGACCATCAAGGAGGTCGTCAGTCTGGGCGTCAACGGCATTATCATGGTCCCCGTTTGCCCCTCTGCGTCGAATAAGTACGAGATGTTGACCGGGAAGGAAATTCCCATCGTCTTCATCGAGAGACAGTCCTCGGATCTGAAATTCAGCTCGGTGACTTTCGACAATCACTCTATTGTCCAGCGCGAGGCCATCGCCCTGTTCGAGCGGTACGGCCCTGAACGGACGGCCTTGATCGTCGGCCCCGCGGGCTACAGCTGCGAGGATGCTTGTGTGAGTGGGTTCCTTGAGGCGTATGGCGAGTATTGCTCGTCTCGAGAGGCTGTGCCCGACGGCGCTTTCGAGGACTCGCAGGTCTTGCGCAGCAGCCTCAACAAGGAGAGGGCGTTCCGCAGACTGTTCGACCTCCTTATGGAGAAGGCCGACGAGTTCTCCTGCTACCTTGTGTCCAGCGTCGGCGTGGCCGAGTCGCTCAAAGAAGCCCTCCTGATGATGAAGCGCGAAGCGGAGATATGCGCGCTCGACGGCGACGTCTGGTGCACAGCCTCGGCATCGAGCGAAAACCCCAGGCGCGTGGGGCGGGAGGCGATACGGCTGGGGTTGGAGAGCGGCGCTCTCCTCCTTGAATACTTGGACAACAAGCTTCTCTTCGAAAATAAAAAAATTACTATATCATCGCCGGACCGTTCGGCACGTTTTTTTACGCCCCAGAGGAGGAGCATGAAGAAGCTGAACGTGCTGCTCCTGGACTGCCCTTCGTCGAGCGCCCTCATGAAGATGGCGGAGGGTTATCCGAACGGCGGCGGAGAGATCGATTTCGAGGTCCTGGGCTACCTCGAACTGCACGACAAGCTGACTTCGAGGCTTTCATCGGGCGCCTCGACGAACGACGTGGTGATGGTCGACCTGCCGTGGATAAACTCCTTCATCGAAAACGACTACCTCGCCGACTTCTCCTCCCTCTGCGGAAGCGACAAGTCTTTCGTCCAGGAGCTGCCCAAGTCGATACGCGACGCCTTTATGAAGACCGGTTCCAAGGTCTACGGCCTTCCCATAATCGCCACGATCCAGTTTCTGTTTTATCGCAAGGACCTGTTCGAGGACGAGGACCTGCGATGGCGCTTCACCGCGAAGTACGGCCTCGATCTGTGCCCGCCGAGGAACTGGACGGAGTTCAATATCGTCGCCGAGTTTTTCAATCGCGACGTGAGCCCCTTCTCGCCCGTCGATCGGGGCACGGCGATCAACGGCCTTCATCCCACGGGGATCGTCGACGAGTTCTTGCCCCGGCAGTGGGCCTCGAACGGCCGCATGCTCGACCCGAAGGGCCGCTTGGAGGTGGACAGTCCCGAGAACCTCCGCGCCCTGGAGAACCTGTGCAAGACCTTCTCCCTGGTCCAGGAAGAGTGCCTCCATTATTGGTGGGACGAGGAGTTCAGACAGCTCATAGACGGGCGCCTCGCGATGGTGGTCGGTTTCGCCTCGCACTATCCCATACCTGCGGAGCAGAGTTCCGACAGCGCGCACTACTACAACATCTCCGTCGCTCCGATCCCCGGCAACATGCCGATGCTGGGTGGATGGATGCTCGGGATCAACAAGAACTCCGAGGCCATCGAAGACAGCTACTCGTTCATCCGCTGGGCGACGCGCGACGAACGGGCGATTCACAGCATGCTGCTGGGAGGGGCCATGCCGACGAACTCGGCCTGCACCAGCGACTTCCTCAAGCTCTACCTGCCCTGGATGGCCGACATGCGCAACAGCTTCGACACGGCGGGCAAGCGCGAGGTCCTCCGGAACAAAAAAGGACGCATCGTGAATCCCTACTGGATAGACACGCAGATGTCCTCCAAGTTTCTGGACGCAATGCAGGGGAAAACAGAGCCCAAGCAGGCCCTCGTCGATCTAGAGGGCATTCTCTCGCGAGCCCAAGAGGCGAAAGGCGAATTAAATGACACGAAGTAGCAAGAACTCGGGCGGATATAGTGCGCGATTCGATCTCGGGGGGATTGCCTTCTCTACGCTGGCGCTCTTCGTCGTCCTCGCGCTGACATCCAGCGGATTTGTCAGCGCATACAACATCACGGCGAACCTCCAGCTCCTGTCAATCTTCGTGACCATCGGGCTCGCGCAGATGATCGTCCTCTCCCTCGGCCAATTCAATCTGGCCGTCGGCTCGATCGGCTGTCTCTCCGGCATCGTCATGGGCCTGCTTATGCAGGAGTTGTCCCTGCCGCCCTGGATTGCGATGCTCGCCTGTCTCGCGGTAGCCGCCCTGCTCGGCTTCCTTCAGGGCGAGCTCACCGCCAGGAGCGGAATAACTCCCTTCATAATAACGCTCGCGTTCCTGAGCGTGTACAAGGGCGTCGCCTACGTCATAAGCAGGGGTGAGCCCTTCCAGTCATTGCCGGAATCCTTCATGCGCCTCGGGGCTGTCAGCCTGGGCGTGCTGCCGCTTATCTTCATCATCGCCATCGTAGGCTGTCTCCTGGTCTACTTCACGATGCGGTACCTGCCCATAGGGAAGAAGCTCCTCGCCTGCGGAGCGAATCCCCGGGCCGCCGTCTACACCGGTATCAGGCTGGAGCGCACTGTCGTCATCGGCCACACGATGAGCGGCTTCCTGTGCGGTCTCGCCGCGATACTGCAGATAATCCGCTTCGGATCGGCCCAGCTCTCCGTCGGCACCGACTGGATGATGAGTTCGTTCATGGCTCCCGTCCTGGGCGGAACGCTGCTCTCCGGAGGCAAGATCTCGGTCGGGGGCACACTGATCGGCGCCCTCCTCGTCGTCCTCATAAAGAACGCGCTCGTACTCTGGGGAGCGAGCACGTACAATTCCGACATATTCCTTGGTCTCCTCCTGATCGTGGCGTACGAGGTGGACGGCCTTCGCCGGCACCTCGCCGCCCGCAGCGGACTGGCCGTCGCTAAGACGGAGGGCCGCAATGAGTAGCATCAAGCTCAGGAGACTCGCGTCATCCGACAGTCTCAGCGTCCTCGCGATAATCGTAGTCATCGTGCTCTGCATCCTGGCTTTCAAGCCGAATTACCTCTCGGGGGACAACGTCTTTTCCCTCCTGCGCGTCCTCGCGGTCACGGCGGTCGTCGGACTGTCTCAGATGGTGGTCATGGCTACCGGCGGGATGAATGTCGCCATCGGCGCGGTGGGAGGCCTCTGCGCGGTACTCCTGGGTGTCTTCATAGACTGGCTCAAGCTCGATCCGCTCCTGTCGGTCGCCCTCGTCATCGCGGCGGGCGCGGTCTGCGGGCTCGTCAACGGTTTCATCACCCTTCGCTGCGGAGGTGTAGGCGTCGCTTCTTTTCTTGCGACTCTCGCGACGGCGAGCGTCTTTGGGGGCATCAAGCTTTCGATCACGCGGGGGAAGCCCATATACGGGCTTCCCGATGGCTTTCTCGCTCTCGGCAATCTGAGCATAGCGGGAATCCCTTTCCTGGCCTTCGTCATGTTCGGTGTGGCCGGCCTGTGCTTTCTCTTCTTTAAGTACTCGAAGATGGGTCGACAGCTCTTGGCCTTCGGGGGAAACGGGAAAGCGGCCGAGCTGTACGGCGTCTCGAAGACGAGGGTGATCATGGCCGCCCATGTCATCGGCTGCGTGCTCGCGGCCCTGGGAGGGATGATGACCGTGGCGCGGATACAGGCGGCACAGACCAACATCGGCGCCGACTGGATGCTCGCGTCGATGGCCGCCCCCTTGCTCGGCGGAGTGCGGGCCGCGGGCGGCAAGATCAATATCCTCGGAACCATTCTAGGCGCAGTCGTGCTGGCTATCATCGCGAACGCCCTCATCCACTTCAAGGTCGACATCTACTGGAACGACCTCATCAACGGCCTGGTCATCCTCGCCGTCGCGGGAATCAACCGAGCCAGGTCCGCGAGGGCCGTATGAACAGGAGGGACGGCGTGACGGAGCGGAAGATAGTTCTGTCGATGGAGCATATAGGGAAGAGTTTCCCGGGCATTCGGGCTCTCGACGATGTCTCCTTCGACCTTAGAGAGGGAGAGATACTGGCCCTTGTCGGAGAGAACGGCGCGGGCAAGTCGACTTTGATCAACATTGTCTCCGGAGTGATCAGGCACGACCAGGGCACCATGAGGGTCCGGGGCGAGAAGGCAGTCTTCGCGAACGTGAGGCAGGCCTTCGACGCGGGCATCGGCGTCGTCCATCAGGAGCGCAACCTGATCCCGACTTTCACGATCGCGGAGAACATCTGCATCGATGACCTGTCGGCCCGTAATTTCCGTCCCGTCAATCGGCAAGGGATGATCGAGCGGGCGAAAAAAGCCATGGCTGTGGCCGGCCTGGACTTGCCTCCCGATTCCGGAGTCGAGACTCTAAGCTCGGCGCAGATGCAGATCGTGGAGATCGCCCGCGCCCTTGCGATGGACTCGAAGATTCTCATTCTCGACGAGCCGACGGCCTCCATATCCCAGAACGAGGTCGAGCGCCTCCTGTCCACGGTCAAGAGGCTGAGAGACCTCGGTCACGCGATCATCTACGTGAGCCACAAGCTCGAAGAAGTGTTCGCGATAGCGGATAAAATCATGGTCCTGCGGGACGGTAAAGAGGTCGGGAAGGAGCTCGCGCCGAAGGAAATCTCCAGGGACGAGCTCATCGTGCGGATGGTCGGACGCAAAGAGGACAAGGAGCCCTTCGCCATAAGGGAGCTCGGCGCTCGGGAGACGGTCCTCGAGGCGCGCTCCATCTCGTCGTCGGGCAATCTTCACGTCAACTCGTTCAGCCTCAGGCGAGGAGAGATACTCGGCTGGTACGGGCTCGTGGGATCGGGCCGGACCGAGGTCGCCCGGGAGATCGTGGGCATAGACCCCATCGTCGCCGGCAGCATCATCCTCGGCGGGACCGAAGTCTCCATCAGATCGGTCGCGGACGCCATCTCGAAGTGCGGGATCTACTACATCAGCGAGAACAGGAAAGAGGAAGGTCTTTTCCTGATCCACTCCGTGGCGACGAACATCGGGATCGTCGCCTTGAAGGGAATACTCGGAAAGCTCGGGCTGATTTCGTACGGCAAGGAGAGGGCCCTCGCGGAAACGTACCGACAAGAGCTGAGCATCAAGACGCCGAGCGTCAGCCAGACCGTGAGCAGCCTAAGCGGCGGCAACCAGCAGAAGATATGCATAGCGAAGGGACTCGTCGTCGATCCGGACATCGTCATTTTCGACGAGCCGACCGTCGGCATAGACATCAAGACCAAGGGCGAAATCCATCGCCTGATCTACGGTCTCGCCGAGTCGGGGAAATCGATCATCGTCATCACTTCCGACCTGTCCGAAATGGTCCGCGTTGCCGATCGCATACTGGTCTTCAGGGAGGGAACCGTCTGCGGCGAGATGGTGAACGACAAGGATTACGGCACGATGAGCGCGAGGATCATGGACCTGATAATCGGCCGGATAGATCCGCGGCGCGTCGCGCCGGTAAAGCAGTCCTGACAGTAAAGGAGGGTTTTAGCGTTTTTGCCAACCGGGGTATGTGCTCCGGAAAATCGAATGGGCCGAATGAGGAGCAATGAGATGAAAAGATTCGCGATCACGATTCTCGCGACATTTCTTTTCTCGGGACTGGCGGCCTTCGCGCAGTCCGGCAAGGTCTACGGCGTCGACGCCGGCATACCGAAAGGAAAGTCCACAAACGATTACATGTTTGCCTTCAGCTTCGGAGGCGTGAATCCCTACGCCGACCCGATCCCCGGGGCTGCCAACGACATGGGGAAGCTCCTGGGCATCCCCACCGTCATCGAGCAGACCCCTCAGGATTGGGAGCAGAACCAGCAGAACGTCATACTCGACGGCCTCGTAGCCAAGGGTATCCGCGGCATCTTTATGATGCCGTCCAATGCCGTCGCGGCGAACACTCAGATCACCAAGATGGTCAAGGCAGGCATCCCTGTCGTCTGCATCGGCGGACCGCCCAAGGAACCCTCCGACGCGACGCTCACTCTCGCGACCGATGTATACCAGTCGGCCTTCACGGGGACTACGGAGCTGATCAAGGCGCTCGGCGGAAAGGGCAATATCGTAGCGCTTTCCGGTCAGGTCACCGACCCGAACACAGTCAAGCGCTTCCAGGCATCGAAGGACGCTTGCGCGAAGTATTCCGGCGTTCACCTCATCCAGACCATCGGGGACATCGACGACGCCGAGCTCTCGATGACTGCCGTGCAGAATCTCCTCTCCGCGCGAGGCAATGAGGTAAACGGCATAATCTCCACAGCTTACTATCCCTCGGTCGCCGTCGCGACGATCCTCAAAGGCTCGAAGTATTCTATCAAAGCTGTCGCGATCGATACGGACTCCAAGGTCCTCGACGCGATCCGGTCGGGCGTGCTCCTCGGAACCATGTCCCAGAACCCCTACGGCCAAGGCTACGTAGCGACGCTCACCCTAAAAATGCTCAAGGACGGATGGACCTACAAGAAGGGACAGCCTTTCTTGGTGGATTCGGGCTCGTTCTTCATCAGCAAGGACAACATCGACAGACTCGATCAGATAAAAATGGACGTCACAAAGAAGCTTCTGGAGACCTGGACTTCCAGATTCAATCCCCCGGCAAAATAGAGGAACATGCCGTCGGCCGTTCGCGGCCGGCGGCGAACGCAGACACAGCACAAAAGGGCTATTTCGGAGGAAGTTTTCATGATGCGAGTTGGGCAAGTCATCAAGGTTGTACCGGACAAACTCGAAGAATACAAAAAACTCCACGCCGCCGTCTGGCCAGGCGTGCTCTCGATGATCCGAGAATGCAATATCAGGAATTTTTCGATATTCTTTCGCGACGGATACCTGTTCAGCTATTACGAATATATCGGAAGCTCCTACGAGGCGGACATGGCCAAGATGGCCCGCGACCCCGAGACTAAGCGCTGGTGGACATTCACGGAGCCCTGCCAGAGCCCGATCGAGACGACCGGCGAGGGAGAGTGGTGGGCGGGGATGGAGGAAGTCTTCCATAATGATTGAAGAGCAGCATTGTTGGCAAGGAGGAATGATAAATGACCAGGTCTGAAGTCAATTCGCTGATGAGGGAGGCTCTCGATTTCATAGGCAAGCATGGCTTTTGCCTGCCGCCTTTCGTCACATGCCCGGCGTCCGAATGGGAACTCCGCGGGGACGATTACGACGAGATACGGGACAATTTGCTCGGCTGGGACATCACCGACTTCGGTTCGGGTGACTTTGAGAAGATCGGGTTGCTCCTTATCACCATCAGGAACGGCAATCTCGGCGATAAGCGCTACCCCAAGCCCTACGCTGAGAAAATAATGATAGTCCGCGAGGGACAGGTGACCCCGATGCACTTCCATTGGCACAAGATGGAAGACATCATAAATCGCGGAGGTGGCGACCTCATGCTGCAGGTTTACGCCTCGACGCGGGATGACGCGTTGGCCGACACCGATGTGACGATCTGTGTTGACGGGCAGAGGCGCGAACTCAAGGCCGGCAGCATAGTAAGGCTGAGGCCAGGTGAAAGCATCACGATGTCACAGAGAACCTATCACTCTTTCTGGGGCGAGTCCGGGCTGGGCCAGGTACTGGTCGGAGAAGTGTCTCAGGTGAACGACGATACCAAGGACAATCGCTTCCTCGAGCCTGCCGGGCGCTTCCCCTCGCTCATCGAGGACGAAAAACCGCTCTATCTCCTGTGCACAGAGTATCCTCGAAAGGCAGGAACATTGCGTTGCTAATGAATCCTGCCTAACTTGGTCAGGCCGTCTGTCTGACTCTGACAATTCGTCTGCCAGATTCAGGCAGGGCGTCTGCCTGAGTCTGGCCTCTCCCCGGCTCAACCCTCAACGGTGTACATTTTCGCTTGTTTTTCCCTTCCGCGCTTGTTATTCGCGATACATACTGTTCCTGCCCTTGTTCGAGGGCAGGGAGGCATGGATGACGACGGCTTCTCAAGCGGCGCTCGTTGGACTTAGGGATCTCTCGACCTTGCAATGGTACGTTGTTCCTATCCTGGCTATTGTATTCTATCTCTATACGATGGAGATAAAGCGCTCGCGCGAGGGCGGAGACTGGAATCCGATCTTCGCGGCTTTAGCCATCTTCGGCGCGGACTTCTTCAACGAGAGCTGGAACGGCTGGGTTCTCGTGCTCTCGGGCCGTTCGGCCCTTTGGACCGCACCGGGGCCGACCGCTCTCCGCACGACCATCGGATGGAACATCGAGATCATGTTCATGTTCGCCATCCTCGGCTTTGTCTTCTATCACAGCCTCTCGCATAAGCCTAAGGCCAAGATCCTTGGCCTCCCGGAGGCTTGGTTCTACGCGATCCTCTATTCCCTCGTCTGCGTCTTTGTCGAGTGCTGCCTCAACGCTGCCGGCCTCCTCGCCTGGGAGTATCCCTTCTGGTCGCGTAGCATCGGCGGGATCTGGCTCATCGTTATCGTGGGCTATTTCTGGTTCTTCGCCTGGGCGATACTTGCGATCACGCGTAAAAGTTTGAAGAGCAAGACTATCGTTGTAGCCATTCCCTATGCGGCCGCGATCGTCTTAAACTTCATCGCGGCATGCCTCGGGTGGCGGTACTAGTCGAGACGCGAATCGGTAACTGTGGGATCAAACGTCTGCGCGATGGACCTGCCCGCCGAGCGAGACGAACGCCATGGCTGCTTAGCCGTCGAGTCGCTTGCCCCACTTCTCGGCCCAGGGCGCTAGGGGCCTGAGCAAGACGAAGAGCTCTTCGCCCAGCTTGGTCAGCGCGTATCCGTCGAGGGTCCTCTCGACGAGCTGCGCTTCCTGGAGGTCCTTGAGCCGGCCGTTGAGGATCGAGGGAGAGATGGTTCCGCTCTTACGCTCGCAGGCCGCCTGCAGGTCCCTGAAGGTCAGTGGCCCGCCGTAGAGGTTCCAGACGATGCCCATGGCCCAGCGCCGGCCTAGGAGGTCGAAGAGGGCCATGAGGGGGGTGCCCGACTTCGATCCTCGGACCGGCTTCCCCGGCTTCGGAATAGCCATGGGACGCTTTAGGCCTTCTCCGCCCTGATGTCTGTGAGGGTCTTGCCTGCCCTCCCGATGTTGTCGCTTTCGAGCTCTGAAATGAGGACTGTAAATTCGCTCGCGGGAATCTTCGTAATATCGATTGCGTCCGCGGTAAGCCGCTCGATGAGCGCCTTCTTTTGTTCCTTGCTGGATTTGCTCATCGTGATTTGAATGACCGGCATAGTTTCTCTCCTTTGAGTGGTGCTACCAAATAAGTAGCATGCTATTTAATAAATAGCAATAGGCACGCGGAATGCGGATCGGCGTCCGCAACGAGTCACGACCTGGGGCCTTTGTTGACGTCCGGTATTTGCATACCGGGCGTCTATCTGCTAATACTTGTGGATATGTTGATGGAAAACGCGCTTAGGCTTCAAATATATAGTCTCTGCCTGTTCATCATCGCCATCCTCTGGTTTTCCGGGGATAGGCGAAAGGCTTCGAGGATCGATCCCGATTCTCGCCTCTACCGTGCCATGCTGATTGCGACCGCCTTCATGCTCCTCGTCGATTCGATATCCTGGTTTTTCGATGGGAAACCGGGGAATCTGAGCCGTGACGCGGTTCTCATCGCCAACAGCCTTTACTATATCGGGCATACGATTCCGGTCGCTCTCTTTATTCTCTATTCCGATTTTCAGATTTTTAAGGATGAGCGAAGATTCTCGAAGCTTGTACTTCCTCTTGCCTTGATCGAGGTCGCTGTCGCGATCCTCGCCGTCCTCTCTCCGTTTAACGGGATACTTTTTACAGTCGACGAAGCCAATCACTATGTCCGCGGCGCCTGGTTCCCCGTCTTCGCGGTCACACAGTACGGCCTCGCCGCCTTCGTGCTCGGCCATGTCCTGCATCACCGGAAGAGGATAAGTCGGAGGGTGTTCGTCAGCCTTCTCACCTATCCTCTTCCAATGCTGATCGCCGCCATAGCGCAGATGCTCTTCTTCGGCCTTGTCCTCATTTGGCCGACGACGACGCTCTTTCTCGTCGTCGCGGCTTTCAATTTGGAGAATCGCCGGTCGAAAACCGACTATTTGACGGGAGTCGCGAATCGAAGGAGCCTCGACGAGGAGCTCGAGCGGAGGATCGCCTTCTGCGAGTCGGGGGGAGTGCTCTGCGGGCTCTTGCTCGATGTCGACGACTTCAAGAAAATAAACGACCGCTTCGGGCACGAGGCGGGAGATCGCGCTTTGGAAGATGTCGCGACTATTCTTTTGTCCTCCGTTCGGGTCGACGACTGCGTGGCCCGCATGGGCGGAGACGAGTTCGTCGTATTGGCCGATTTCCGCGAAGAGGCGACGATGGAGGAATTGGTCCGTCGCATCGAACTCGCGATAGAGAACCACAACGCGACCAATCAACGGCCCTATCAACTCTCCTTGAGCATCGGCCGCCTCTCGTACGGGCAAGGACACGGGGGGACCGCCGCAGAGTTCCTGGCCTCCCTCGACGCGAATATGTACTCGAGGAAGAAGGCCAGGTAAAGCTGCCGGGAAAGTGAACCCGACGGGCTCCTATTCCTTTTCCGCCTCCAGGGCCCGCCTATGCATCTCGGGCGATTCCTCTATGAAGAAGAGCGAAGCGCCGCTAAGCGCGATGCATATCGCGAGAGCGATGATCGAGGGCGCGTAGGAACCGTTGAATGACGACTTCAGGCCGTCCATGAGCAGGATGAGGAATCCCGATGCCTGGACTACGACGGCGAAGATGCCGTTGCTCGTGCCTTCGGGAGCGGGATGCGTGATCTCGGCCCCGTACTGGTACGCGAGGGGCGTGAGCCCCGTGAAGCAGAAGCCTATGACGAAGAAGCTGATTATCTCAAAGATGAAATTCCTGCCGAGCGCGAGGCCGAGCGTCGCGGGAACGGCGATGAAGATGCCGGCGATGATCAGGCCCTTGCGCCGCCTGAGCGCGTCCGAGATCGCGGGGATTACGATGCTCCCGATTACGCCACCGAGGAGGAGAATGCCCGTCAGGAGGACACCCTGCTCCACGGTGAAGGATTTTTCCTTGCCGATGCCGTCGATCAGGGTGAAAACGCCGTTGACGATCCCGCTTCCGAGGAATAGGGCGAGGGCGAGGAGATAAACGTCCTTTTTTTTCAGGATCTGCTTCAGGCCGTCGAGCACGAGAGCCCGCTCTTCTTCGCCTTTCGGGCTGGCGGGCGTCGGAGGATTGGACTTCGCGAAGACCAGGAAGAAGGCGACCGAGACGGCCGTGATGATCCCATAGATAAGCTGCATGCCCGCGAAGCCGTAGGCCTCGACCAATGGGGGGCTGAGTGTCTCGCCCAGGCCGATGCCGACGAATAGGGCTAGGAAGATTACCCCCGTGATCGTCGCTCGCTCCTTCTGCGGGAACCACAGTGCAGCCAGCTTCGTGAAGGCGTTCAAGAGAAAGGGCTGGCCGATCGATATTCCGATCGTCCCGATGAGGGCCGCGGTATAGTTCGTCGGGAAGATCGCCCGAAGGAGCGCGAAAACGGCCATCATGCTCGCGCCGAAGCCGACGGCCTTTTTAAAGCCGAACGAATCGATGGCCCATGAGGCGAGGAAAGAGATGGGGAGGTAGATGAGCATGAAGAGATTCGCGAGCAGGTCGATATCGTCGCGTTTCACGCCGTAAGCGCTGGCTGCGATAGAAGCGACCGGCGCATAGCATATCCAGAGAACCTGCACCATCACATTGATGAGCATGAAAGCGGCGAGGACCACCCATCTATAGGGATATATCTTCACCTCGGTGTCCGTCATGTCCTTCTCCTTCTTGCCGGGCGATCCGCTCAGCGCCCCGGCCGGGCGAAACTTTGAAGCTGGGTTGTTTATATATTGGTTCGAGCGATTTGAATAGAGCGGTTTCCTCCCAACGGGAAACAATGGGAAGATCGCGTAAAAGTCGCAAATAAAAAATTGACATAATAGTAAACCAGGTTTATTAAATAGATATCCAGGTTAACCAATATGGAGGGCTTGATCATGAATACCTCGGAATTGATCGGCGACAGGATCGTCAGCAAGGTCAAGTGGCGTATCGTACCCTTTGCCTTTCTCCTCTATTTCTTCAACGGAATGGATCGGGTCAACCTGGGCTACGCGGCCCTCACGATGAACAAGGCGTTGGCGATTTCCAGTGTTTTCTTCGGGACGATCTCCGCCGCGTTCTTTATCGCCTATCTGATCTGCCAGATCCCGAGCAACATCGTCCTGCAGCGCGTCGGGGTGAACAAGCTCATTCCCACGATTACGATACTCTGGGGAGCGATAACGTCGCTGAACTTCTTTGCCCAAAGCGGCACGCAGGTCGCGATCTTCCGTTTCCTGCTAGGAGTGGCGGAAGCGGGCTTCTTCCCAGGCATGATCTATTACTTCACTTTCTGGTTCCCCGCCCGGGAGAGAGCCCAGGTCACGTCTCTATTTTTCCTCTCCGGTCCCGTCTCCGGCCTGTTCGCCTCGCCGATTTCAGGTTGGATAGTCCAAAACGCCCATTGGCTCGGCGCCGACGGCTGGCGTTGGCTCTTTGTCATCGAAGGCCTCCCTACAATCATCCTCGGCACCCTCGCTTTCTTCCTTCTGAAAAACTCCCCTCGGGACGTGAAGTGGCTCGACAATGAAGAGAAGAATTGGCTCGAGTCCGAGCTTGCCAAGGAAAAAGAGGGTAAGGTCAAGGTACAGTCCCTCAGTTTTGGCAAGGTCATCAAGAACGGCACTCTGTGGAGACTTGCCTGTATCTATATGTTCGCCCAGGCGGCCTCCCAGGCGTCCATGTTCTGGATGCCGGGACTGGTCAAAGGCTTCTCGTCCTCCTTCACGAGCACGACTGTCGGTTTCCTCATGATGATTCCTAACCTCTTAGGACTACTTACGATGATTTTCTGGGGAACACACTCAGACAAGACCGGCGAGAGGAAATACCACACTGCCCTTCCGATTCTCATACTGGGGCTTTCCTTCGTCCTCATCATGGCGACCAACGACCTCCCCATTAAACTCGTTGCCCTCGCCCTCTACGGTCTGGGTATGTGGAACTACTTCGGGGCCTACTGGACCTTCCCCTCCAAGCTCCTCGCACCCGAGCTCCTCGCGGTCGGTATCGCACTGATCAATTCCTGCTCGAGCTTCGGCGGTTTCATGGGCAACTACGTGATCGGCTTCCTCTCGAAGGCTACGGGGACGAGCGGCGTTTACCTCTACATGGCTGGCCTCTGCCTGGCTTCCTTCCTCCTCCTCGTGACGATGAAGATCACGAAAGACCAACCTGTGGCGCCCGGAGAGGGCGTGGAAAACGAAAGGAGTTAATTATGAAGATAACGAAGATTGAAGTTCTGCAGTTCGAGGTGAAGGCAAACAAGATCTGGCGTCCGATAGGCTGCCGCATCCATACGGACGAGGGAATCTATGGCGACGGCGAAGCGGCGCTCGCCTACGGGATAGGCTCCCCGGCGGCCTTCGGCATGATCAAGGACTTGGCGGGCCTCATCATCGGGATGGATCCTTTGGACAACGAGGTCATCTGGGACAAGCTGTACAAGGCCACGTTCTGGGGACAAAACGGAGGCCCGGTGGTGTTCTCCGGCATCTCCGCCCTGGACATCGCCCTGTGGGATATCAAGGGAAAGGCTCTAAAACTGCCGATCTACAAGCTTCTCGGGGGCAAGCGCAGGGACAACCTACGGACCTACGCGAGCCAGCTCCAATTCGGGTGGGGCAACGACTTCGTCCCCCAGGTCAAGACCTCGGACTACGTGGCGAGCAGCAAGAAGGCCGTGGTCGAAGGCTACGACGCCATCAAGATCGATTTCTTCACCTACGACAGGGACGGTAGACCCTTCACGAGCGAGGACACCACGCGTTTGCTCAAGCCCTACTACCTGGACCTACTCGAGGAGCGCATCTGTGCGGTGAGAGAGGCCGTGGGGCCCAACGTGGACATTATCATCGAGAACCATTCCATGCCTGATGCCCAGAGCGCGGTGCAGATCGGCCAGATGGCCGAGAAGTACCGGATATTCTACTTCGAGGAGGCTACATCGCCCGGTCCGAAGATGACCGCCTATGTCGGCAAAAAAGTGAACATCCCCATGGCGAGCGGCGAGCGCATTTACTCCCGGTGGCAGTACGCGCCCTATTTCGAGGAATCCTCCCTTCAGCTCATCCAGCCCGATCTGGGCAACTGTGGTGGGATAACCGAGGGGAAGAAGATTTGCGACATGGCTTACACCTACGATGTCAGCGTTCAGTGCCACGTTTGCGCGAGCCCCCTCTCCACCGCGGCGGCCCTCCAGCTCGAGGCGGTCATCCCTAATTTCTGCATCCACGAGCACCATATTGTGGCCAGGACTCCCTACAACATCGAGCTCTGCGTCCGCGACTACCAGCCCGTCGGTGGTAAGTTTAAGGTTCCCGATCTCCCCGGGCTGGGAAACGAGTACAGCGAAAAAGCGATAAAAGCGGCTACGAAGGCCATCGTAGAGTAAGCCGAGACGCCAAAGAGGAAAAGCATGAAAGTCACAAGCATCGATATATTTGAACTTCACGTCCGGGACGCCATGGTGGCGAGGCCTGTAGTGTGCAGAGTTAACACCGACGAGGGCATCTCCGGCTACGGCGAGGTGGCCATCTCTTATGGCAAGGGCGCGACGGCGGCCTTCGGCATGATCAAGGACCTGTCCCCCCTCGTCATAGGCTCGGACCCCTTCGATACCGAGGTAATCTGGGACAGGCTCTACAAGTCCACCTTCTGGGCTCAGAACGGTGGTCCTATCGTTTTCGCTGGCATCTCTGCCCTGGACATAGCCCTCTGGGACATCAAGGGCAAGGCCCTCGGCCTCCCGGTCTACAAGCTTCTCGGCGGAAAAAAGCGGGACAAGCTGCGAACCTACGCGAGCCAGCTCCAATTCGGCTGGCATGACGAGATGAGGCCGGGCAAGAGCATCGCGGACTACGAGTACATCTCGAAGAAGGCCGTGTCCGAGGGCTACGACGCGATCAAAATCGACTTCTTCACCTACGACGAAGACGGGCGTCCCTTCACCGACGAGGACACCACGAGGCTCCTTTCGCCAAAGAAGCTTCGTCTCCTCGAGGATCGCATCGCCGCCGTCCGGACTGCCGTAGGGAAGGGTGTGGACATCATCATCGAGAACCATTCGAATACTGATGCGGATTCAGCTGTGCAGATCGGGCAGATGGCCGAGAAGTACCGCATCTTTTATTTCGAGGAGCCCAACACTCCGACACCGAAAATGACCAGGTACATCGCGGACAAGGTGAACATCCCGATCGCGAGCGGGGAGAGAATCTACTCCCGCTGGCAGTACGCGCCTTACTTCGAGAACGGTTCTCTCGGCGTGATCCAGCCTGACTTGGGCAACTGCGGGGGAATCACCGAGGGAAAGAAGATATGCGACATGGCCTACGCGTACGACGTCAGCGTCCAGGTCCATGTCTGCGCCAGCCCCATCTCGGTAGCGGCCACTCTCCAGCTCGAGGCCGTCATCCCCAACTTCTGCATCCACGAGCACCACATGGTGAACACTACCCACGGACAGATCGAGCTCGGCCTGTACGACTATCAACCCAAGGGAGGCTACTTCGAAGTGCCCGAGCTGCCAGGCATAGGCAACGAGCTCTCCGAGGGGGCGATCAAGACGGCGGATCTAGTGACGGTCAAGTAGAGACATCCCGCGTCGCTTTGATGGGCCGCCTCCGCCTCCATCGGGCGGGGGCGGCTCTGTCTCCATCATTGACAAAGCGTTGGCGTTTGCGGATGATAAAAATACAATGGACAGGAGACAAAGCCTCGAACAAGCCCTTTCGTTGACGTTATTGAATCTGAATTTCATCGCTGTGCGGGACCGCGATCCGCGGCAGTATGGAACGGAAGAGCTTCTTTACATGACCGAGGTCGATACCCTGGCCATGATCGGGGATCATAAAGATTGCAGCGCGGTCGATATCGCCCAACTCTGGCACATCTCCAAAAGCGCCGTCTCCAAGACCCTCCACAAGCTCGAGAAGCATGGCCTCATCCTCAGGAGGGAGCATCCCGAGGACGGCAGACGCACTATCCTGTCCTTAAGTCCCAAGGGCGAGATCGTCTACAAATTCCATAAGCAGTTGGACAAGACGACGAACAGATACATGATGAAGTCGATAGAGTCCTGCACGGACGAGGAACTCGAGGCCTACATCAAGATCTCCAAGCTCTTCCATGGCGCGATGATCAGGAAACTCGGTCCCAGCCAGGGCTGGAAAAAACTCTCACCCCTTCAGCAATAGACCTCATTCCTCACCAAAGAACGAGAAAGCGGAGTATTTCTTCTTTCCCTTTTCCCGTTATCTTGTCCATTCTTCGGCCTTTTGAATAAGCCCCCTGCCTTTGCCATACGCTTCCCCGGGGCCTTACTTTCCGAGCGGCGGTGCGGCCCTGCAGAGAAGGACTATCGTGCTGATCCAGTGCCTGAGCTCGGCTTCGGCGAAGGTATGGTCGCCGAGCTCCTTCTCCTGGTGGGCGATGTAGTGGTTGCGCAGGTCGTTGACGCGCGAGACCGCCTCCAGCAGCCGCTCCGAAAGCCCGCCTGCGAATTCCTCGCGGATAGCGGCGAAGATCCCGCCCGAGAGATCCGACTCGTATGCGGCGTACTCGAGACAGGACCGCAGCAGTCCGACCGGCGACAGGCCGTTGCCGAAGACCAAGGTCCGCTTCAAGTTCGCGGCCATGTCGGCGTAGCCCTTCGCGCGCGGATTGCCGGGCGCGACTCGGGCGCCGAACCAGGCGCGCTGCTCGTCCTGAGAGTAGGGAACGCGCGAACCCAGGCGTGACTTGATCATGCGCGTCGCTGCGTCGTCCGCGATTCCGAGCAAGGCGTTGAAGGCGGGGGCGAAGCTCATGCCGCTCTTGTGCTCGAGGAAGCGGAAGAGGACGGCCGACTCCTCGACCGCTTTACGGTAGCGCTCAGGCAGGTACGCTAGGTCTTCTTCGGCCGCGAAGAGCGCGATATCCGGCTTCTCCTCCTCCGCGCCGAGGGCCCCGGCCGCCGCGAAGAGCGGCAGCTCCCGCACGCTCTGTTCCTGCAGGAGCGCCGCTCGCGCCGGAGCGCAGGAGCGGACGAGCTCGGCGAAGGAGTTGCCCGCGACGCGCTGGAAGGCTCCCTGCGGGACGTAGACATAATCCCATGCCGGACCGCCATCGCCGCCAGCCGCGGCGCACCAGGCCATCGCGGCCTTGGCCTTGCGCGGTACGTCGATGTCTTCCTCGCCCTTTGTCTCGATAAGGTACATCGCGCCGTCGCGCAGGCGCGCGAAGAAGTCAGGCGTGTAGAAGGCTATGACGCCGGAGGAACCGACGTAGTCGATCCTGAGCGCCTCGGGGCCCGCATTCTTCGCGAATGCGGCAACGTCGGTGCAGGAATCGATGAACTTCGTGAAGGCCACCTCGAGCGCGCGGTTGCACGAGACGAGGTTGAAGAGCGTCGAGCTGGCTTCGAGCGTCGGGTGCCGTTCGTTCTGCGTGACTTGGAAAGGCTTCCACGCCGAGAGCTTACGCCTTCCCCTCGTTGCGGCCCTGCGCGTTTCCTTGACGACCTTCGAGCGCACCAGAGGCACGAAAACCGCGCGCACATATTCCGCGACATCGGGATCGCCCAGCCGGACGCGCAGCCGCTCGTCGAAGAGCGCATAGCTCGAGCCGAAGAGCAGTTCCGTAATGAAGCGCTCGATGAGGGGAGAGAGGACACGGTGCGTACCGCGGATCTTGCAGATCTCTTCGATCTGCATGCGAAAGTAGGAGATGGCGCTCATCGAGTCCTTCGTGAGGGGAAGCTCGATCGTGAAGCGCTCGACGAGCTCTCCCGTGATGAGGGTCTTGCCCTCGTAGTCGAGCTGCCGGTCGGTCTTGGCGCCGAGTGGCAGGCTCTCCAGGCCCGCGCGTCGGAAGGCCTCGCGGACCTCAGCGAAGTCGATGGCCGGCAGGCTCGGCACGATCCCGTATCCAGGATCGAGGACAGGCAGCTCGATCTCGAGGCCCGAAAGGTCTTTCTCCGGGGAGGGGAAGATCGAGACCGTGTTCTTGGGTAGCTCGTCCGCGTCGACCACGTCGACGAAGAGGCCCTCCTGGGCGAGCTCCACGTCATAGAGGTGGGCAAAGGCGGGATGCTCGACGACCGTCACGAGCTCGTGCGCACCCGCCATGCCGGGAGGCGTCATGCGCCGAAGGCCCCGGCCCAAAGTTTGCTCGGGCAGGATCCGCGCCTGGGCCGAGAAGGCGCGCAGGGGGACGATCGTCGTCACGTTGCGCACGTCCCAGCCCTCGCGCAACATGAGCACCGAAACGATGCAGGAATAGGGGCTCGAGTCGGAGTCGAGTTCGCGTGAGAGCTCGCGCAAGGCGCGCAGGTCATCGTCGGAGATGCTCTTCTCGTCCTCCTGGAACTCGTAACGGGCGGACAGGCCCGTACCAATTTTTTTGAGCTTCCCCTTCAAGTTCGTGTGCAGGTTGATCGTGCGCCCGTGCAGCTCTTCGAAGAGGGGGTCGCTGTCCAGGCGCTTGGCGATCGAGTCGGCGGCTTCGGTGTCCTCGCACATGACGAAGAGCAGGCTCTTCTTGCCCGATTTTTCCCACTCTGTAGCGCTGCGCTTCCAGCACTCGTAGCCCAAAAGAAGATGCTGCTCGTACCGCACCGCCGCGTCGTCCGAGGCGTTCTCCGCAAGCCTCGTCGTCGAGCTGCCGATGACGGGTGTTTTCACTATGCCCGCGTCCACAGCCTCGCCCAGGGGCGTATCGCAGACGATGTGCTTGAAGAGCTGCCCCTGCGCGTCCTTGGGCGTGGCAGAGAAGTCCAGCTGCGACACCACCCCTTCCCCTCCACGCGAGCGCGAGGCTTCATGGAGAGCGGCTATCGCCTCATTCCAGGCCGAGTCGGGGTCCCACACGTGGTGCGCCTCGTCGTTCAGGATCATGATGCGGCCATGCGAGCTGATGCGTTCGCGTAAGTTCTCGCCCGTGTCGAGGGAGCCCGACTTGGACACCGAGGGGCCCAGGAAGGCGGGATAGTCTTCGCGCTTCGCGCGCCTACCCGGTTCGTAGAGCCTGTGGATGTTCGTAAGGTAGACCACGGCGCCCGAAGACGCTTCGCCACCGCCCGCCCCGTCTTGAAGCACGACGCTCATGTTCCAGTCGCCTGCCCACTCGGGAGGGATCACTGGATCGCGGGCGAAGATGAGAGCGCCGGAGAAGTCGTCCTTTAGCCTCTCGTAGACCGTCAGGTTGGGCGCGATCACCACGAAGTGCCTCGCCTCGCGGGAGTCGGACTCGCGGAGCGCGTGGAAGTAGCTCCAGGCTATCGCGAGGCTCATGATCTTCGTCTTGCCCGCGCCGGTCGCGATCTTGAAGGCGTAGCGGCACAGCGCGTCCTCCGCTTCGGGGACGCCGAGGGCCAGCATATGCGCGTCGGGGCCGCCGAACTCGTCGATGAGCTGCGACAGATGGCGGATGGTCGGCCGCATCTCGCGTAGGTAGACGAAGGTCTCGATCGCCTCGCGCTGACAGAAGTAGTAGCGGAACTCGGTCATCGAGCCGTCGCCCGAGCGAAGCTCGTGTCCTCGCTCGAACCAGTGGGAGAAAAGGACGCGCGTCGTCTCGCTCGCGCCCGCGTAGCCCGACTCGCGCCATTCGGAGACAAGCGGGCGCAGGGATTGGACCATGGTGATCGGCGATGCTCGCCTACCCCGCAGGATCTCGGCCGGAGCGCCGGGGGCGCCCGCCCTGCCGCGATGGGCGTTCGGAATCTCCCAAGGCTCGAAGAGGGGAGAAAGGGCGGAGAAGTCGGGTTTAGGAGCGCTCGTCGTGGGCATTATTACTTCCTTCCTTGCGGCATCGTTACGTATTTCTGATCAGGCCTGTTCGGCTTGTCGGGATAGAGGTACGAGAGCTCTCCAGATACGATCATACTCGAAAGGTAACTGCGGACGAGTTTCTGCGGATCGCGATGCAACAGCTCACCGAGTTCTTCGGAGGAATAGGGATGGACTGCGCAAATTTCAAGGAGTACCGACTTCATCTCCTCCGGAGCGCTCCTTTGTCCCAAACCACGAATCCTTAGAACGAGAGCTTCGGGGAAATCGTCAGGACTGTTCCTTCCGGACTCCTGCCCTAAGGCGCCGGACTCCTGCCCTAAGGCACCGGACTCCTGCCCTAAGGCGCCGGACTCCTGCCCTAAGGCGCCGGACTCCTGCCCTAAGGCGCCGGACTCCTGCCCTAAGGTCGCAAGAAAGGCAGACGAGCCAATGTAAAAAGTACCAGGTCCCTTCTTGCCCTTCTGCTCGAGGATACCCTGCTCGCGCAGGCGACGGAGGTGCAGACTCGCCTGGAGCGTGTCCATGCGGTTGAGGTCTCGATAGGCAGTGTTGCTGATCCGGCCGTTGTCGCGGACGCAGACGAGGGCGCGAGCCTCGTCCTGGCTGAGATGGGCATCCTTGAAAGCAGCCAGCCAATCCCAGTCGCTCTCCATGAGAAAGTGATGGAAGAAGAGCGTAACAGTGAACTGGTCTCCCTCGCGATCCGACTCGAAGATAGGGGGAGTCAAACCGGTGTCCTCCATGACCGCCCGGATGGCCCTGATGCCTGAACCCTTCGTTTCGGCGAAGCGCGTCTCGTGAAGAACTGCGGCGACCAGGGGATTGCGGGTTATCGAGCCAGCTTCGCCCAAGCTCTCTTCAGGCTTGAGCGAATAGCCCGGGTTCCTGATCTCGATTCGGTTGGCATAGCGGATTATCTGAACCGGGCCCGCTTTCCGATAGCTTCGGTGCATGAGAGCATTGACTATGGCTTCGCGTATGACGCGTCCGGGAAGCGGGGTGGAGACTTCGCGCTGTATGGCTCCGGCGGGAAGCGAGAAGGCTTCGGGAAGGTCGTCCATGATCGCCGCGACCGAACGCCTCACGAGGCGCAGAAGGCTGTCCCGCATATCGATGCTCGATATGGGTTCGGGGCCGCCCTCCATCCAGCGATTGCCCGGCACGCGGATGTAGTCGACTCGCGTCATGGGCAGAAGACGCCGGAGCGCGCGCTGCGAACCGAAGAGGAGGATGCCTGCGAGCGTCGGTACGGCGCGCCCCTCCTGTCGCTTGAGGCAGTTGAGGGCGGCCAGCAGATCCTCGTCCGACCAAGAAAGGATCTCTGACTCTGGATTGTTCTTGCGGATCTCGGAGCGGTACTCCTCGATCGCGCCCGATTCAAAATCCTCAAGCGTCGCGCCGCGAAGTGCGGTCGAATCGAAGCTCTCCACCCCGCGATCCTGGTAGAAGGCGAAGAGATCCTCTTCAGTGCAACGAATATCGCTCGCGCCGACACGGCGGAAGGCTCCGCCGGGAAGGCTGTGCTTCTGAAAGAAGATCGGCTTGTCCGTGGGATCGGCTTCGGGAACGAAGACTGAGACGAGGATGACCCCGTTCACCGTCTCGTCCGCGAACTCGAGGTTGATGGGACGATTGAAAGCTTCTCTGGCCTGAGTAGTGAGGTCGCTCTTGAGCTTGTCAGGGTTGGGAACGCCCATGGCAGAGAAGGAGGGGAAGAGAGCACCCTCGTCGCGCTTTACGCCGAGGAGGAGCCAACCGCCGCCCAAGCCCGGCTCGTTCGCGAAAGCGCAGACGGTCTCCATGATGGATTTGCCGACTTCCGAGGCCAGCTTTGCCTCGATACGAGTCTGCTCATCGAGCTCGTTGAGACTCTCGAGAAGCTCCTTGGGCGTCATGCCTCGCTCCTACACCCGCACCTTCACCGCCACGCTCGTGTCGCAGCCGAAGGAGTCCACGACCTTCACGCAGATCGTGTACTCGCCGGGGCCGGGATACTTGTGGGCGGCGTCGCTCACGGTCTTCAGGCTGCGGTCCTTGCGCGTTCGGTAGTCCTGCCAGTGGTGGGCGAAGGGACGCTCGGGACTCCAGTCGAAGTCCACAGCCCAGAAATCGATAAAGTCGAGACCTGAGCGCAGGGCGCGCTCGTGGATGGCCTCGAGCTCCTTTGTGGGCACCTCGGCGAGGCTCGGGAGAAACTTCGTGATCTTCACGTCCACCGTCTTCTCGCCGCCCGAGCTTCGCACGACGGGCTCGACCTCGAGGAGCGCCATCTCGAGGAAGGGAGGCGGCTCCTTGCGGTTGCGCTCCATGATTTCGCGGGGAATGGGGACGAGCTTCACCTTGACACCGTACTCTGTCTCGAGGGCGATGCAGGTCTGCCGGAGATCCATCTCGAACTCCCAGGCGAGGCAGTAGACCTCGCTTCCTCCCGCCTGGGCAGTGGCCTCGGCGAGAGAGGCCGCATCCGCGCGGCCGAAGACCGCGTCGATGTGGGCCACGTGGACCAGGGCCTTCCCCTTTCGCCCGTGCAGAAGAGGAGAGCTCGGCGAGCTTAAGCCTTCAGCGCGGAAGAACTCGAGGACCACGCGGCGGTGCTCTTCTTCCGCGCCTTTGAAGCTCTCCTTCTGCCACCACTGCCGCTCGTAGCGGCCGAGGTTGTAGACGTCGAAGGCGCGGTAGCTCTTGCCCGCCTCGTGCAGCTCGCGCTGCACCTCGATGAGCCTTTTGCGGCTCGTGTGCACCGCGAAGCGCCCAAGGTCGGCCATGATCCAGCGCCGCCCCAGCTTCTCCGCCACAGCTCCCGTCGTGCCGGAGCCGCAGAAGAAGTCCGCGACGAGGTCACCCTCGTTGGAACTTGCATTGATGATGCGCTCGAGGAGGGCCTCGGGCTTTTGGGTGGCGTAATCAGCGTCTTCAACAGCCCAAGAGACTACAGGCTGCACATCATCCCAAACGGTTTGAGCCTGTGCTCCATCCATATTATCCAGATACCGCTTAAATCGTGGAACACCGTTTGCCGTGTAAAATATTTTCCCTTCAGAATCTAAACGCTGCATTGTCTCTATAGGGCACCGCCATAATCCATCATGCCCCTTCCAGGAATATCGATATCCTCCCCCACTTAATCCCGCTGCAGAAAGATCGCCGGACATAAAACGTCGGCCATCAGCATCCTTATAACGATAATATCGTTCGACGTACCATTCTTCATATGCTATTTTCGGACTGTTCCATGTTGGATTTTTGCATTTAGACAAAAACAATAACGTGTCGTGATTTTGTCCGTAGGCTCCGGCATCACTATGAGCACTCGTTCTTCTCCAGATAATTTCATTCTTAAATTGTGATCTTCCAAAAACATCTTCCAGTACAGTCCTAAGAAGATGCGAAATATGCCAATCGCAATGCACATAGATGCTCCCGCGCTCGGACAGAAGCTCCTTCATGAGACTGAGCCGCTCGTACATCATGTGGAGGTAGGAGTCCGTGCCCTTGCCCCAGGTATCGCGGTAGGCCACCATCTCCATGGTGGACTGGTCCTTCTCGATTGTTTCCTTGCCGTCGCCTATGGGCACGTCCATCGTGAAGTCCGCGCCTACGTCGAAGGGCGGGTCTATGTAGATGAGGTCGATGGCGCCGCGGAACTCCTTCAAGAGGCTCGCCATGACGAGCTTGTTGTCGCCCCAGATGAGGCGGTTTCGGAAGTCGTCGCGCTTTAGGCCCGCGCTTTCGCGCTCGAAGAGGGCGAGCTGGCCAGAAGCCTCGGCACGCTGCCTGGGCTCGTCCACGGTCTCGATGCGCTGCAGGGGCATGGAAAGGCTCGCGGCGTCCAGGCCGCGTCGATTGCCATACTCATCGTACTTGCCCTCCCAGACGAGCTCGGTGCGCATCTTCGAAAGCGGGTGGGGGTTGTCGGGACCGTAGGGTGTATCGGGCATCGCGGAAAGGCTCCTGTTGTTGAATGCTTCGGGATAGCCTCGAGGATAGACCCGGCTCCGGCAGGGGTCAAGCGCACGGATGGCCCGCCTGTCATTCCGTACATATTAGTTGTTCCTTCGTTTCCTTCGCTGCACGATTTTCCTTGCCGCGCACGGCAGAGAAGAACGCGGCGACGAAGAGGAGGACAAGGGATACGGAGAAGGCGGCGCGCATGCCGACGACGAAGGCCGCCATCGAGGAGGAGCCCATTTCGACCTTCGTGCCGACGAAGAGTTTGAGCATGTCCTCGCGGGGCAGGCTGGATGCTGATACGGCCATGGCCAAGGCGAAGCTCGTCACCATGCCCGTCTGGCGCAGCGTGGCGAGGGCCGCCGAGGCAATACCTAAGCGGTTGCGGGGCGCGGCGTTCATGGCCGCGCTCGTGTTGGGCGAATAGAAGAGTCCGCCGCCCAGGCCGGTGAGGGCCAGGCCTATGGCGATCGGAAGGTAAGGCGTGTCCGGCCGGATCGCGATGAAACCGCCCAGTGCCGCGCACTGGATGAGGACACCCGTGGTTGCAGGGATGCGGGCGCCGATTTTGTCGGCGAGTATGCCCGAGAAGGGCGCCACGAAGGCCGTGACGATAGGCATGGGAAGGAGCATCAGGGCCGCCTTGAGGGGATCGTAGCCGCGGACGGCCTGGAAGTAGAAGACGACGAGGAAGTTGAGCGCAAACATGGCCAGGGACTGCATCATCGCGGCGAAGGAGGAAAAAGTGTAGACCCGGCTCTTGAACAGCGAGAAATCCAGGACGGGATTCTCGCAGCGGCGCTCCCGAACGACGAAGAGGACGACCATTGCCGCGAAGAGGACGAAGAGGGCGATGATGAAGGGCGAGCCGAAGCCCGCGCTGATACCCAGGGTCAGTGCCCCGAGGAGACACAGAAGGCCGACGCTGAAGGAGGCGGCGCCGATCCAGTCGAAGGTCTCGCCTTTTGCCCTGGTCCGAGTCTCGCGGAGGGTCACGTAGGCCCAGATCGTGCCGGCGATTCCGATGGGCACGTTGATGAAGAATATCCAGCGCCAGTTGGCGCCGGATAGAATTAGGCCGCCGAGGACAGGGCCGAGAATGCCGCCAAAGGAGAAGGTGATGCCATTGATGCCGAGTGCCCGCCCCCGCTCGTCCGGCGGGAAGACCTCAGTGATGAGAGCCGCGCTGTTCACGATCATCAACGCGCCGCCTGAGCCCTGCGCCATGCGGGATAGAATGAGCTGGACCGCGTTCTGCGAGATTCCGCAGAGTATCGAACCCACGGTGAAGATGATGAAGCCGAGGTTGTACAGTCTCACCCGGCCCAGCATGTCGGCGACGCGCCCGATCGCGAGGAGGATTACGGTGCTGACGAGAATGTAGCTCATGATGACCCAGGTCATCTGGACTAAGTCGGCGTGGAGACTCGCCATCATGTCGGGCAGGGCGAGTATGACGATGTTGCTGTCGATGGAGGCCATGAGCGCTCCGATGGTGGTGACGCTGAGGACGAGCCATTTGTAGTTATCGTGGGATTTGGTTTCCAATCAAAACATCCTTATCGTGCGATAGATTCAATGCCTCTGTGATACTACAATAAGATACTGAGGAGTTTCCATGGGTGACAAATCCGCGATCAGCAAGAAGGACTATCTCGAGGAGCTCGACAGGCTTACGGTCGAGCTCGTGAAGCTTCAGGAGTGGGTCAAGGCTAAGGGCCTGAAGATAGTGGTGCTCTTCGAGGGCCGCGATGCCGCCGGCAAGGGTGGAGTTATCAGCGCCATCACAAGCGGGCTCAATCCGCGCTACGCGAGGATAGCGGCCCTCGGCGTGCCTACCGAGAAAGAGAAGACCCAGTGGTACTTCCAGCGCTACGTCGCCCAGCTTCCTTCGGCCGGCGAAATGGTCTTCTTCGATCGCAGCTGGTACAACCGGGCGGGAGTCGAGCGCGTCATGGGCTTCTGCACCGACGAGCAGTATCGGGAATTCTCCCGCTCCTGCCCTGAGTTCGAACGCATGCTCATACGGTCGGGAATAATTCTCATCAAGTATTGGTTCAGCGTGAGCGACGACGTGCAGGAGGAGCGGTTCAAGGACAGGCTCGAGGACCCGGCCAAGCGCTGGAAACTTTCGCCGATGGACCTCAACGCGCGCTCACGTTGGGTCGACTACTCGCGCGCGAAGGACGCTATGTTCGCCTTCTCCGACATTCCCGAGAGTCCCTGGAACGTCGTGGACGCGAACGACAAGTACTGTGCGCGCCTAAATACGATCACGCACTTCCTGAAGAGCATACCTTTCGAAGACCTCACGCCTGAGCCTGTCGAGCTCCCGCCACGGCAGAAAGCCGGGGGCTACGAGCGTCCGCCAATCGAGAGCCAGAACTGGATAGCGCGTGTCTATCCGGCGGCGCTCGGCGGAGACGCCGAGCCTGGCGCGGTCGAGGCGAAGGATTCGCCCGCCTCTGCCGCGCCTTTCTCGTCTGCGCCCGCGCCTAAGAAGCACAAGAAAGACAAGGAGAAAGAGAAGGGCAAGGGCAAGAAGAGCAAGGACTAGTCACGTGTCGGGCAGATCGTCGGACCTAGCGCTCGGCGGCCTCGTCGTGGCCTGTCATCTTTTTGCAGGGCTTCTTTATGGCACGCAGCGCGACACCTTCGGCTTGCCGACGAACTGGGATCTCCAGTTCGTCGCCCTTCTCTCCGCTTCCCTCGCCCTCTCGCTCTTCGCCGTCGCCTCCGGGGAGAAGACGCGCGCCAAGGCGGCCCTGGCCGTGGCCTTCCTCAGCTACCTTCTCCTCGGCTATCCGATCCCGATGACTTCCGGCATCCAGCTCGTCCTCGGTTTTCCGCTCATGCTCGAGTCGGTCGCGCTTTTCCCCAAGCCAGCCTGCTTCTTCGCGGGGGGCGGCTGTGTCCTCACCGTCATCCTTGTGCGTCGTACCGCCTTCGCCTGGGGCCACGCGATCCCGCCGACGCCGCCCGAACAGCTCGCCCTTTTCGCTTTTATCTTGGCCTTCCTCTTCGCGGTCAGCCTCTTGCTTTGGGAGCTGGACGCCTCGCGGCGCCGCGCCTTCCGCGAGATCGAGCGCCTCGACTTCGCGATCGGCCGGATCTCGGACATCAACGCCTCGTTCCAGGACGCCCTCGCGCAGGCCGAAGAGGCCTCGAGCCTGCGCGAGCGGAATCGGATTACGCGCGAGATCCACGACATCGTCGGCTACGCGTTGACCAACCAGCAGATGATGCTCGAGGCCGCTCTCCTCCTCACTGACGAGTCCGACGAGCGGCTCCGCGAACTCCTCGGAATGGCTCGCAGAGGGGTGGCGGAGGGCCTCCGGGACGCGCGGCGCACGCTTTACGAACTTAGGCGAAACGAGTCGCACAGCGAGGACCCGGGTTTCGGCGTGCTGCTCAAGGTCGTCCGCAACTTCGAAGCCGTGACCGGCGTGCATGTCGCGGTGGACTTCACGAACGCGCGCGGCGAGCTCTCGCGGGCCGCCTGGCTCTCGCTTTATAGGCTCATCCAGGAGAGCATGATCAACGCCTTCAGACACGGGAACGCAAAGAATATCGCCATCATCTTTCGCGAGAACGAGTCCGATTTTTACGTCCGTGTGCGCGACGACGGCTGCGGGGCGGCTAACGTGATCGAGGGCATCGGGCTCAAGGGCATGCGCGAGCGGACCGTCGCCCTCGGGGGAGAGCTTTTCGCCGGCAACGCCGCGGACGGTTTCGTCGTGTCCGCGCGGCTTCCCAAGGGCGAAGGTAAGGGAGGTGTGGAGTGAGCTCGCATAGACTGCTCCTGGTGGATGACCAGGAGCTATTTCTCGAGAGCCTTCGCACGGTGATCGAGCGCACGGCCGAGGACCTAGAGGTCGTCGGCCTGGCTCGCGACGGAGCAGAGGCCGTCGGCGCGGCTCATGAGTTGAGGCCCGACCTCGTCATCATGGACGTGCGCATGCCGGTCATGGACGGGGTCGAGGCCACAAGGGCCATCATGGAGGCGAGGCCGGAGACGCGCATCATGATGCTGACGACTTTCGGAGACGACGAGTATGTTCAGGAAGCCCTCGAGCACGGGGCCGCTGGCTACGTGCTCAAGGACATCTCGCCGGCGGAAATCATCGCCGCGATCCGCGCCGTCGCGGGCGGCGCCTTCCTCGTGGCGCCGAGCGTCGCGAAGACTCTCATCAGCAAGGCCTACCGGAAGGACGGCGTCGATTCAGGGCCCGAGCCCGAATGGATAGCCAAGCTCTCCCGCCGCGAGCTCGAGATACTCGAGCGGCTCTCGGCGGGCCTCTCCAACAAAGAGATCGCGGCCGAGCTCTTCATCGCGGAGCCCACAGTGCGCAATCACGTGAGCGCGATCTACGACAAGATGGGCGCGGCGAACAGGGCCGAGGCCGCGAGGATGGCGCGACGGGGTAGTACTAAATCGTGACAAGGCCGGGGGCTCCTTTCTCTTGCGCGTTCCGTCCTTCGGGTGCATAGCTAATGCCAAGCATTGACAAGGAGGATTCGTACATGAAGAAAGGCCTCTCTTTCAAGACGATCGCGGCGTGTCTTGCGCTCGTGGTCTTCGCTTCTTTCGCCGCCTCGGCCCAGGCCAAGGTGCAGCTCACGATGGGCTCATGGCGCGCCGACGATGTCACCCAGATGACTCAGCTCCTCTCCGCCTTCAGCAAGAAGTACCCGAACATCGAGATCAAGTTCGACCCGACCAACCCGCCGGACTACAATGCGGCGCTCCACTTGCAGCTTCAAAGCGGAATCGGTCCTGACCTCATGTACGCCCGCTCCTATGACACGGGGATCCAGCTGTATAAGGAAGGCTACTTCCTCGACGTGTCCGACCTGCCCGGGCTCAAGAAGGTCTACTCCGACCTCGCCCGCGCGCCCTGGGTCGACCCTGCCTCGGGCAAGTCCTTTGCGCTGCCTTTCTGCGCCGTTTCGCACGGCGTCTATTACAATCAGGACATCTTTAAAAAACTCGGTATCGCGATCCCGTCGACCTGGGAGGACTTCCTTGCGGTCTGCAAGAAGCTTCAAGCGGCCGGCGTCACGCCTCTTGCGAACGGCATCGCGGACCAGTGGGACATCAACGAAGTCGTCTTTATGAACATCATGCCGAACTTCGTTGGCGGCGCCGCCGGGCGTCTCGCCTACGAGACGGGCAAGGTGCCCTTCAATGACGCGAAGATGGTGGCCGCGTTCCAGGCTATGAAGGACATCGCGCCCTTCTGCCCGAAAGGTTTCGAGGCCCTCACCTACAACGACGAGAACGCTCTTTTCGTCAACCAGAAGGCCGCCATGTACTTCGACGGATCCTGGACCATGGCCTCCTTCAAGGACCTTAAGTTCAACTGGTCGGTCTTCGCCCCGCCGCCCCCGAAGGGCTCCAAGGGCTACGTGACCTTCCACCCGGACAGTGGCATCGCCATCAACCCGAAGTCCGCCAACATAGACGCCTGCAAGACTTTCCTCCAGTGGCTCTATTCCGACGAAGCGGCCTCGATTGTGTCCAACTCGGTCCCGACAGGCTTCTTCCCGATCGCGAGCAATGCGGCGAAGATCGAAGACGCACACGCGAACGCCTTCCTGCAGATGACCAAGAGCCATCCCACTGATGTGCGTTTCGTCTGGCCCAAGCTCATGAGCGGCAATCCCAGCGGCTACAACCTCCTGCAAGACGGAGCCATCGCCGTCATGACCGGCAAGATGACGCCAAAGGAGGCCGCGGACTCGCTCCAGGCCGGCCTGGCTAAGTGGTACGTCCCCGCCAAGTAATCGGTAGGTGGGAGGCCGAGCGGCGCATCCGCCATTCGGCCTCCCCACCGCTAGGAAGGATACAATGAAGCGCAGCTTCAGAACGCCCCAGGACAACTGGATTGTGTGGCTTCTCTTCGCCCTGCCTGCCGTCGTCGTGTACGCGGTCTTCATGGCGTTCCCTGTCGTCAACTCTATGCGCCTCAGCTTCTTTTCGGGCTCGGGCTATTCGCTCAACAACTTCGTCGGCTTCGACAACTACGTGAGGCTCTTCACCGACTCCGAAATCTCCAAGCGCTTCTGGTGCGCCTTCCGGAACAACTGGATCTTTTTCGGCATCACGATGCTTGTTCAGAACAGCATCGGCCTGTTGTTCGCCCTCATCCTCACGGGCAAGCCGCTCAAGGGCAAGGGGTTCTTTAGGACGATTATCTTCATCCCCGTCACTCTCTCGGTCCTCGTAACGGGCTACATCTGGAAGCTCATCCTCAACCCGCAGTGGGGCGCGCTCAACATCCTGCTCTCGAAGATCGGCCTGTCTTCGCTCGCCTTGCCTTGGCTCGGCGACCCTCGTAGCGCCCTCGTCGCGGTGACCCTCGTCTCGGCCTGGCAGTGGGTGGGCATGCCGACGATGATGTTCATCGCCGGGCTCGAACGCATCCCTGAGGACTTGTTCGAGTCGGCCCAGATCGATGGGGCGGGGATCTGGCGCATTTTCGCCAAAGTGAAGCTGCCGCTACTCATGCCGATCGTCGGCATCGTCACCGTCCTCACCTTCGTCGGCAACTTCAACGCCTTCGATGTCGTCTACGCGATGGAGGGGGCGAATGGCCCTCCGGACTACTCGACCGACCTTATGGGCACCTTCTTCTACCGCACCGGCATCGCCGGTCAGCATCCTGTGGGCATTCCCGACATGGGCCTGGGGGCCGCGGTCGCGACCGTGACATTCCTCGTGCTCTTCGCCGGCATCCTCATCGCGGGGCGGCTTACGGGAGAGCGGAACGAGGACCCAGGCCGCTCAGGCGCCGAGAGGAGGGCCTAGATGAGAGCGTCGATAGGCATCCGCGACCGGTCCAAGCCCTTCAAGTATCTAGCTCTCGGGCTATGGAGCCTGCTCGTCCTCTTTCCCCTTTGGACGATGCTCGTCAACTCTTTCAAGTTCAAGAACGACATCTACCTCGATCCCTTCGGCCTCCCGAGGGCGTTCAATATCGGCGGTTATCAGACGGTTTTCCATAACTCGCCTTTCCCGCGCTACTTCCTCAACAGCCTCGTCGTGACTGTCGTGTCGATCGCCCTGATCCTCTTCCTGGGGTCGCTCGCGGCCTACTCCTGCGTGCGTTGGCGATCTCGCCTCGCGCGGTGGATCTATCTTTTCTTCGTGGCCGGGCTCACCGTGCCCATCAAGATCGGCTCGGTGAACCTACTGCAGATCATGATCAGTCTCGGTCTATTGGATACGACGATGAGCGTCGTCCCGGTCTACGTGGCGATGGGCTTGCCGATCGCCGTGTATACGCTCTTCGAGTTCATCCGCGGGCTCCCCGAGGAGCTCACGGAGGCCGCCCTTATCGACGGCACCGGGCCTTTCAGGATCTACCGGTCGATCATCGTGCCGCTCGTCAGGCCCGCCCTGGCGACGGTGGCTATCTTCAACCTCGTGCCGATCTGGAACGACCTCTGGTTCCCGCTCATCTTCATCCGTAAGGACGATCAGCGGACACTGATCCTCGGCGTGACTCGGCTTTTCGGTGAGTACCAGACAGACTGGTCCAAAATCCTGGCGGTCCTTTCCTTGAGTTGCGTGCCGGTGATCCTGCTATATCTCGCGATGGCGAAGCAATTCATCGCCGGGCTGACGGCCGGCGCCGTCAAGGGCTAGACATCGGTTTGTCCCGCCTCGATCTCCTCTTCCCCTAGCGCTAGATAGGAGAGGTGGCGAAACTCGGGCCTGATCGAGGCGAGGGCGAGCTGGATCGAGAGCGGCGCGCCCCGCACGGCCAGGAGGGCGTGGCCTATGCCCGGCCGTTGCGTCAGCCTGAGGTCGAAGACGTTGACATCGCGCGCTGCGAGGGCGGCGAGGAGGACGAACAGCATGCCCGGCCTGTCCTCGTGCACGCTATGCACCATCTGCGCGGACGGCGGCATGGCGAGCTCGACGTCGTCTATCGCATGGATATAGAAGCTCGAAGCCTTGGGCGAGGGGATAGAGCCCGCGTAATCGGGTATGAGCTCGAGGAAGCTCTCGGCGTTGGTGCCGAGGGCGAACTCGCAGGCGTTCTCCACCCTCTCCTGCGAGCAGCCCGAGACCGCGATGTAGGCTTCGCCGAGGCCGTCTCCCTTGTTGAAGAGATAGGCCGAATCGATGTTGACGCCTTCCGACGACAGCACGCTGACGAGGAGTGCGAGGGTGCCCGGCCTATCGCGGTGCTTGAAGTAGATGCCCGAGAAAAAGTCCGGGCTTTCAGGCGCCTCGCGGCCTAGGAGGAGGCTGTGTCCGTCCTTGCGCAGGAGAATCGACGCGCCCTCGCCCGCTGGGACGCGGCTGCCCAGGGCCTCGCGGAAGCTCGCGTACTTTTCGCCGAGGCCGATCGAGATGTCCTGATAATCGACCTTGCGCCTGCCTGGGTTGTCGAGCTGGGCTATGAGGGAGTATCCGGTATTGAGCACGCTCTCGAAGCCTGAGCGCTCGGGGGCCTCCTCTCGGCCCAGGATGTGGACCTGCGGCCTGCCCCTGCTGAAGGAGAGGTAGCGGGAAAAGCCTAGTCCTCCGAGGTAGGAGACGCCGCGGGGATAGAGCCTTCCGATGTCGGCCAACGCGTGGCAATCCGTGCCTACACAGATGGGCACGCCGATCTCGCGGGCCATCATGAGTATGCCTTCGGAGGGATAGATGCCGCAGCCTTTGGCATCGCCCGAGAGATTCACGTCAAGGGCGATGCCCTTGTCCGAGAGTTTCCAGAGTATCGTGCGGAGCTTGCGCGCCAGGGGCCCCGATCCGCGCATGGGCTCCCGGACGTCATCGGGCGCGGGAACGTAGAGCTTGGGCAGGTCGAGGTGGCCGACGGCGTGGATGTATTCGCCCCATGCATCGAGCATAGTCAGCACTTCGTCGAGGTAGCCTTCCCAGTAGTCCTCCGGAGAGCCTCGGAGCTTGAGAAGGCGATCGGCCTCTTCCTTCGAGCCATCGTAGGGGATGCGCTCGGTCGAGAAGTGGACGGAGCCGACTATGAAGTCGACGCCGAGCATCTGCTCGATCTTAGCGCGGGACCAGGTGAGCCCAAGGCCGAGGCCCTGCCACTCGAGCTCGATGCCGTACCTGACTTCTATGCGGTCAACGTAGCGGCGCTTGTAGCCTTTCATGAGATCGACGTAGTCGGCGAAGGCGGAGTCGCCGCGTATGAACTTGAGAGCGAGCCTCTCCTCGGCCTCGTAGCGGAAGGTCGTGAGCCTGGGCGTGTGAATGATGAATGTCACGGCGGGGTGGCCGAGTTCGATCGCGCGCTCTATCGCCCCGTCGATGTCGTCGATGCCGTGCTTGATTGGGCCGACGATCGTTCCCGCGTGGATCCCGTGAGTCTCCCAGATGAAGTCAGGCGCCGCTGTTCCCATGGCTGAGTATAGGGCAGGAGATCGGTGAATGCCAAGTTTCCCGCTGTCGGCCGGCGCTGAGGATCAGGGAAGGGCGCGGGAAAGATAGGAACTGTAGTCTCGGACCTGCTGTTTATACTCTCGATCAAACAGCGAGCTCGAGATGAGGAAATCCGCGCTCGAGCGGTTGCAGGCCATGGGAATGTTGTAGAGGACCGCGATCCTGAGCAGAGCCTTCACGTCCACATCGTGGGGCTGGGGCGACATGGGGTCCCAGAAGAAGATCACGATGTCGACTTCGCCCTCGGATATGAGTGCGCCGAGCTGCTGGTCTCCGCCGAGGGGGCCGGACTTGAGCCTGTGGATTTCGAGGCCGCGAGGGACAACCCCGCCCGCCTCTTCGACGATGGTCTCGTGGACCATTTTGCCCGTGGTTCCTGTGCAGATGAGCTTGTGCCCTACGAGGGTCTTCCAGTTGTAGCGCACCCACTCGGCGAGGTCCTGCTTCATGTTGTCGTGGGCGACGAGGGCAATGCGTTTCTCTTTATTCATAAACAGGCCTCCGCTTCGCTAACAATAGCCGAAACGGAGGCCATGAGTCGACCCTCGGCCTTTACTTGATCCTCGCCTCCAGCGCCGCGATGTCGCCCTTGCCGTTGAGCGCGTCGACAAGCGCGTCGATGAAATCGTCGCCGAAGCTCATCCCGAAGGAGGCCATGCTCCTGATCGGCATCTCCTTCGTGAGGTTCTCGACCATAAGGGCGAAGGAGGGATCATCCTCTTTCACACCGAAGGCCGCGCTGAAATGCGCGACGATCTTGTCGGCTACGCCCTTCATCTTGGGGTCGGCGATGAGGTCGGCAATGGCGCTATTCCTCGTATAGGCGCGCTTCCTGGGCGAAGTGGATGTTATGCGAACCTTGGCCTCGAGGCGGATATCCGCGCTCGAGGCGCCGACCATGACGAGAAAGTCCCCACTCTCGACGCTCCAGTCCCCGTCGACCTCGTCCCAGGTCGCGAAGGAGCGCTTGTCCAAACTGAAGCTCACGCGCCTTGACTCGCCCGGCTCGAGCTCGACCTTCGCAAAGCCCTTGAGCTCCTTTATCGGGCGCACGACCTCACTCTCGAGCTCGCGGACATAGAGCTGCAGGGCTTCCTTGCCCGCTACGGCGCCCGTATTCTTGACCGTGCAGGTCGCTACGATCGATTCCGAGTCCTTCGCCGAGTTCTTGTCCAGCTCGAGAGCGGAGTACTCGAAGCGCGCATACGAGAGCCCGTGGCCGAAGGGGAAGAGAGGCTCCACTTTGGCGCTGTCGTAGTAGCGGTAGCCTATGAAGAGCCCTTCGCGGTACTCGACCTTCTCGTCGTCGCCCGGGAAGCTTAAGTAACAGGGCGTGTCTTCGAGCCTCTTGGGGAAAGTTTCGGCGAGCTTGCCCGAGGGATTGGCCGCGCCGAAAAGAATGTCCGCGACAGCGCCTCCTGATGCCTGGCCCGCGAGGTAGCCCTCGAGCACGGCTTTGGCCTTGCCAAGCCAGGGCATCTCCACGGGCGAGCCGTTCGAAAGAACGACGATCACCTTGTCGTTGACTTCGGCCGCCGCCTCTAGGAGGGCGATGTGGGCCTCTGAGATGCGCAGATGGCTTCGGTCGTAGCCCTCGGACTCCTCGGCGTCGGTGAGGCCGAGGAAGACCACTGCCGCGTCAGCGTCCTTGGCCGCGGCTTTCGCTGCGGCGAGAAGGCCAGGATCGCTGCCCTGCTTCGCGAGGTCGTAGCCGCGCTCGTAGACGATCTCGGCCGCGCTCCCTACGAGCTTCCGCGCTTCGTCGAGGGCTTTGTCCATATGCGTGGGATTAATGTGCGAGCTGCCGCCGCCCTGGTATCGCGGCTTCTCGGCGAACTCGCCGAGGAAGGCGATCTTGCCTTTCTTTTTGAGAGGGAGTATGTCGCCCTCATTCTTGAGGAGGACCATGCACTCGGCGGCGACCTCGCGGGCGAGCTTGTGATGCTCGGCCTTATCGTAGCTCGCCTTTTCGACAAGGTTGTCGATGCCCTTGTAGATGACGCCGAGGAGGCGCTTAACCGACGCGTCGAGGACGGACTCCTTCAGTTTTCCCGAGCGCACAGCCTGGACGATCTTGCGGTCGTTAACCCCGCCCGATGAGGGCATCTCGAGATCCTGGCCGGCCTCGAGCCCAGCGATGCGATCGTCGCAGGCGCCCCAGTCGGTGACGACTATGCCCTCGAGGCCCCACTCCTTTTTAAGCACCTTGTCGAGGAGCCACTCGTGCTGCGAGCAGTAAGTCCCGTTCAGCTTGTTGTAGGCGCACATGACTGTCCAAGGCTGGGCTTCCTTGACTGCGTGCTCGAAGGCGGGGAGGTATATCTCCCTGAGCGTCCGCTCGTCGACGACCGTATCGATGAGCATGCGGCGCTTTTCTTGGTTATTGGCCGCATAGTGCTTGATCGAGGTGCCGACGCCGGCTCCCTGCATGGACTTGACGTAGCTCGCAGCGAGGCGTCCCGCCAGGAAGGGGTCCTCCGAGAGGTACTCGAAGTTGCGACCGCAGAGCGGGCTGCGTTTCATGCAGACCGCGGGCCCGAGGAGAATTGAGACTTTTTCGGACTTCGCCTCCTGGGCCATCGCCGCGGCGACGCGGGAAAACACCTCGACATTCCAACTCGCCGCGAGGCCCGCTCCCGAGGGGAAGCAGGTCGCGGGGATGCTGTCGTTCACGCCGACCATGTCGGCCTTCTCCGACTGCTTGCGCATTCCGTGCGGGCCGTCGGTCATCATGATCGACGGCAGGCCGATGCTTTTGATCTCCTTGGTGTGCCAAAAATCGCGCCCCGAGCAGAGCGATGCCTTCTCTTCGAGGCTCATGTTCGCTACGAGCTTGTCCAAGTCGCGCTTCATCTCTTCCTCCTCATTTATTCCTCAGTCCTTCTATCAGGCAGTCTACGAGGGCCTCGGGCATGCGCTCAAGCTCCCCTGGCAGGACTTCGATGAGACTGTCTCCCCGCAAGAGGAGACGCTGCTGCATACCGCGCACGGCATTGACGAGCGTGACCATGATGAGGTGCGGATCGAGCCCCTGCCGCACGCTCCCGTCCGCAGTCCCCCGCTCGAGGAGGGTTGTGAGGACATCGTCGTCGCAGTTCGGATTGATGGCCTTGCTGATTTCTTCCCGAAAATCCGAAGGCACGCGGCTTCCCGAGAAATAGGCATCGAACTCGGCGAGGAAGACATAGTCTTCGCGGCGTTCCGGCGAGAGCCAACGCTCCTTGAGCAGGGCCGCTATGGCGTCGAGGGCCGACAGGAGATTCCCCGAAGCGTCGGTAGCCTCGAGATAGCGCTTGTCGTCGTGGCGCGCTTCGGTGGTCCGTTGGACGAGGGCCATGGCAAGGTCGGTTTTGTCTTGAAAGTAGCGGTACAGGCTCGTGCGGCTCAATCCAGTGGCTTGGGCCACGTCCTTCATTTGCGCGTCGAAGAATCCCTTCTCTAGGAATATTTTCCATGCGGCATCGAGTATGAGCTGCCGCGTTTCGTCGGTCTGGAAGATCATGCGATCCTTAGTTGACATAATGGTACTCGTGTTCTATTACGTATGATATATTGTTCGAAGCCCATGGTTCTGTCAACAAGAAACAACTTTTTGTCGGGATAAAGGAGGTACGGCAGTGGGTCTTTCTCTCGGATTGCAAGTTTTCTCAATTAGGGAGTCGCTCCAGAAGGATTTCTGGGGAGCGATGGAAGAAGTCGCCAGGATCGGTTACAAGAACATCGAGCTTGCCAACCATCGGGCGGATGTCGATCCCGGCTGTGGCTTCGACGTCCCCGCCGCCGAGTTCAAGAGGCGCATGGACGGCCTCGGGCTCACGACGATCTCGAGCCACGTTTCCCCCCTCGAGAAGGCGGACTTAGGCGCTGTCATCGAGTACGCGCATACGATCGGAAACGCTAACATCGCCTGTCCGATGCATTTCTATCAGGACGAGGCGGACGTTCTCGCTTTCGCGAAGGAGATGAACGGCCTCGGCGAGAAGCTCAAGAAGGGCGGGATTCAGCTCTACTATCACAACCATTTCCACGAGTTCCAGAAGTTCAAGGGGAAGGTCGCGCTCGACCTCCTCCTCGCCAATACCGATCCCGATCTCGTCCGCGTCGAGCTCGACACCTTCTGGGCTCTTCGCGGCGGCGTCGACCCCGTAGCTTACCTCAAGAAGCTCGGCAAGCGCTGCGAGCTCATCCATCAGAAGGATCTGGCGGCCTCGGCCTCGCCGGTCGATCTTTTCGAGAGGTTCGGTCAGGGCGAGAAGCTTGACATGGAGGCGTTCAGGACCAAAGGCGCTTCTCCCTCGGACTTCGTCGAGGCGGGCGAGGGCGTCATGGACATCAGGGGCATCGTCGCCGAGGCGCGGCGAATCGGCGCGGCGAAATACATCATCATTGAGCAAGACTGCTCGGCGCACGCGGAGCTCGAGAGCGTCGGGATCAGCTTCAAGAACATGACGAAGCTGCTCTCAGCCAAGTGAATGGAGGGATCATCGTATGGGCAAGGAAAAACTCAAGGTCGGAATCATCGGCTGCGGCGGGATAGCGAATCAGAAACACCTGCCGGGGCTCGCGAAGCAGAGCGACCTGTGCGAACTCGTGGCGTTCTGCGATCTCGTGGAGGATCGGGCGAAGGAAGCGGCCGGGAAGTACGGAACCCCGGGCGCCAAGGTATACACGGAGTACAAGAAGCTCCTTGAGGACAAGAGCATCGACGTGGTGCACGTGCTGACGCCCAACGTGGCGCACAGCCCGATCACCTGCGACGCGCTGGAGGCGGGCAAGCACGTCATGTGCGAGAAGCCCATGGCGCACAGCTACGCGG
>Ga0326727_10000765_pt1 | contig 128653 bp, 103 predicted proteins | sample MB2enrmetagenome_FD_207643 | JGI IMG/M metagenome (GOLD analysis project Ga0326727, IMG submission 207643) | Lab enriched peat soil microbial communities from McLean, Ithaca, NY, United States - MB29MY | ecosystem: Environmental > Terrestrial > Soil > Wetlands > Peat | place: USA: New York...
TCCACAAAGGAGGACCATTGGCCACCATCACCATGAAGGAACTGCTCGAAGCAGGTGTTCACTTCGGGCATCAGACGAAGCGCTGGAATCCCAAGATGAAGGAATACATCTTTGGGGAGCGCAACGGAATTTACATCATCGATCTGCAGAAGACGCTGAAGCTGTTCAAGGATGCGTCGAAGTTCGTAGTCGACCTGTGCGCGAGCGGCAAGACGATCCTGTTCGTGGGCACCAAGCGCCAGGCGCAGGATGCGATTGCCGAAGAAGCCACGCGCGCGGGCATGCCGTACATCAACCAGCGCTGGCTGGGCGGGCTGCTGACCAACTGGGTGACGGTGCAGAAGAGCGTGAAGCGCCTGCAGGAACTGGATGAGATGGCCGTGGACGGCCGCTACGACCTGCTGACCAAGAAGGAAGTGATTCGGCTGGAGCGGGAGCGCAAGCATTTGCAGGCAAATTTGGCCGGTATCAAGAGCATGAAGCGGCTGCCCGACGCGCTGTTCGTGGTGGACTCGAACAACGAGACGATTGCGGTGAAGGAAGCGCGCAAGCTGGGCATACCCGTGGTGGCGGTGGTGGATACCAACTGCGATCCCACGGTGGTGGATTACGTGATTCCGGGCAACGACGACGCATTGCGCGCCATCCGTCTGTTTACCTCGAAGATTGCGGACTCGGCGGCCGAGGGCGTGAACCTGCTGGGCGACAAGGCCTTCCAGGAAGAGCCTGTCGAAGCCGCGGCCGCGGAAGAGGGCGGCGAGGCGGCGGCAGAGGCTGCGCCAGCCGAAGAGGTGGACCTGGAAGCGGCGCTGGGCGGCGGCATTCGCAAGGCGCCTGCCGGGGTGACGGCTTTGGCGGATGAGGGCGAGGCGGCCGAATCGGGCTTTTAGCCGATGGCTGCGCGTGACCATGCGCATATTGGGTTGAGCGTGGCCGTTTCGATGGTCGGCCACGCTTTTCTTATGCCGGAAACATGGCCGGCGTAGAGTTTGATGGTGAATTCATATCCGCGACGCGTTCGCGGGGCCGGCTGCGGCCGGGGGAATACAAAGAGAGATGACGACAGTGAGCGAAAAGATTGATGCCAAGCAGGTGAAAGAGCTGCGCGAGATGACTGGTGCGCCCATGGGCGATTGCCTGAAAGCTCTGCAGGAGACCAAGGGCGACAAGGAAGCCGCCGTTATTGTGCTGCGCAAGCGGGGCATGGCGTCGGCCCAGAAAAAGGCCGCACGCGCTACCAACGAGGGCGCGGTGGGCTCGTATATTCATGCGGGCGGCAAGATTGCCGTGCTGCTGGAACTGAACTGCGAGAGCGATTTTGTGGCGCGGACGCCCGACTTCCAGGAGCTGCTGAAGGACGTGGCCATGCACATCGCGGCGAGCGATCCGCGCTACGTGAGGCCCGAGGACGTGACGCCGGGCGATCTCGAGCGCGAGAAGGAGATCTATCGCGCACAGGCGGCGGCGACGGGCAAGCCGGCTCCCGTGATTGAGAAGATTGTGGACGGCAAGATGGCGAAGTTCTACGAAGAGGTTTGCCTGCTGGAGCAGCCGTTCATCAAGGACCAGGCCATCAGCGTGAAGGAACTGATTGCGCAGAAGGTGGGCAAGCTGGGCGAGAACATCACGGTGCGGCGGTTTGCGCGCTTCAAGGTGGGTGCGGCCGACTGGACGGTGGCGCAGACCAAGGCTCAAGAAGCGGCGGAGTAAGCTTTTCCGGACTGACGCGAATGCCCGAGGGGGGATTCCCTTCGGGCGTTTTGTTATTGGGGCTCAAACGGAGAGCGGAAAGAAATTGGGGCAACCCGCAGCGCGGATTGCCCCATGGTTTTTGGCCTGGACTGAGGGCCGGAGGTTAGGGCAGGTAGTAGCGGAACGATGTGAAGAACATGTTGTCGTCGCCATGCGCGCCGTTGCCGGGGTTGGTACTGCCGCCCGCGCCAGACCAGAGATCGCGGCGGATGTTCTGATACGTGATGCCCTGGCGCAGACGGCCCTTGGGCCCGTTGTAAATGTTGTACCAGTAGCCTGCAACGAACTCCTGCACGTCCTTGTTGTTGGCGCCGCAGTTGGTAGGAGCGGTCTGATTACCCGCGCCGGCACCCGCTGATCCGGAAGCCTGGGTCTCCGTCAAGCAACCGGACATGTTCACCGTCGTGGTGCCGTAGCCCACCTGGGTGGTTCCGTTCAGCACGTAGTCGCGATAAACGTAGTCGCCGCCATAGTTAAGGTAGACATTCAGGCGCGGCGTTGGATTCAATTCGACCGTGCCGAGCGCAGAGAAGGCCTTCAGTGGCTCCAGCGTGCCGCTGGGACGAACGGTCACGTCGGCGATGGTCGACGATCCATAGCGGCCCACGCCCGTACCGTAGAGGCCCTTCAGGCCGATGGTGACCTTCTTGTTGGCAAACGGGCCGCGGAAACCGCCGCCAATGCCACCGCCCGGTTCCATATCGTTGTACGGGGAACCTGTGGTGGGATAGATGCGGTCACGGAAGAAGCGGCCGACGCCAAAAACTTCCCAGTGTCCCCAGCCCGGCTCAACGGCGATCTTGGCCACGAGGTCAGGCGCATAATTGAACGAGTAGTTGGCTGTCGCGTTGTAAAGGCCGCCGCCGGTGCCGGTTGAACCGAAGATATAATTCGAGGGCAGGCCCTGTCCGGCTGCGTTCAGAGTCTCAGCGTTCTCAGCCGACATGCCAACCCATGTCTTGGTTCCGATGTTCTTGACCACGCGGAAGCTCTCCTGGCGGGCCCAAACGAAGCCAGCTTCGTACTGTGCGTCAATGGTGGAGGGCAGAACTTGGGTTCCGCGGGTCAGGCCTGAGCCGGTTTCCGCTGTCAGCGACCATCCGGTGCCGCCGGAAAAATCCCAGCCACTCGTCGTCTTGGCGTCGGCCCACAGTTCGCGCTGGCGCAGCGTGTAGCTGTTGGACTGGTTATTATTCGAGGTCGTGCCGGACGAAAGGAAGTCAGCCTCGTAGTAGCCGGTCATGGTCATGCTGGCAATCTTGCCAGTCGCCTTCAGGGCGATGCGCGACTGGCGTGCACTGCCAAAGAACTCGCTCATCTGCGCGCCGTCCGCATTCTGCAGCGGAACGCTGGTGAGCCCGGTGTTGATGTCGTCGCCGGTGGCGCCTTGACGCCACACGGTTGCAGCTTCAATGAAGCTGCCGGCGGGCGAAAGGGTCACGCCCTTGTAATTGATCGCATCGGGGCTGCCGATTGCCTTCTTGAGAGTCGTGGTTTCGTCAGAGACGGTGGTGGCGAGCGAAAGCTGGTTGGTCTTCAGATCGCTCACCGTGGTTTGCAGAGTGGTGACGGCATCAGTGTTCTGCGTGGAAGCCTGCTGCTGCGCCTGGGCATCGGCTTCGGCCTTGTTGGCCGCAGCGCGCGCATCGGCGGCATCCTGCTGCGCCTGACGCAATTGCGCATCCTTCGTGGAGAGATCGTTCCTCAGGCTGTCGATCTGGGTCTGCATCTCGGTGCGCAGAGCCTGAATCTGGTCTTGCACCGAAGGCGCCGGCGGGGCGGCGGGCTTCTTAGCCGGCGCGTGCTTTTTCCCCGTCGTCGCGGAATGGCTGGTCGAAGAAGTACTGCTGGTTTGAGCGTGGGAGACAACGAGACTGGCTGCCAGAATGGCTGCGGCAGCCGCGTAGAGTGTGCGTTTCATTTGGGCCTCTCTGTTCGTTTGGAATCGTTTCGGGATCATGGCCGCGCCTGCATGCACTCGCCTTACACCAGTCTTTTGCATCGCGGACACATCAAAATGAGTAGGAAAATCTGCATTATCCTCAACGGCGCAGAACAACACGACGATGAGCGCGAGGGGAGAATACTTCGCGACAGAGAAATTCCTCCCCATCGTTCCGAATCCCAGCCTCGCAGAGCAAGGTTAAGATTTGACGAATTCACATAGATTTCACATTTTTAGTTATCGAACTTCGCGCAGCCGAGGGGAAAGTTAGAAAAATTAATACACAATTAAGCAAACGCGGCGCCGTGCAGCCGCTGTGCTGTGCAAATTGTGCGCAAACACTCAGGGATGCGAAGGCTGGGATGCCGAGGAAGCGCTTGGGGATGGGGCGCCGGCGCTGAGGAGGGTGGCGAACAGGCGAAAGGCGCCCGGCACCAGCTCAGGAAATTGCCGGTAGAGCGCGAAGGCAACATAAATATAGGTGCCTTTGCCGCGATGCGCGACCAGCAAGCCGCCGCGTTGGGGATCCTGGCCGGGATCGGCGGTTTCAGTGAGCGCGGTGTAGCCGGGATCCCAGTGATCGAGGAAGCCGTGGCCGCGTTCTTCGAACCATCCGTCAAAATCGGCTGCGGTGATTTGGTTGGGCGAGGCGAGGAGCGGGTTCAAGGGATCGAGCAACTTGACGGGGGCCTGCTCATCGACGACGCGCTCGGCCATGCCCTTCATGGCCAGCGGCAACGGCGCTGGAAAGTTATTGCTCTGGTACTGCACGATGAGCGTGCCGCCGCGCTCGACGAAGGCTTCAAGACGCGATTCGGCGCCGGCGAGCTCGGGGCGCACGGAGTAGGCGCGAATGCCGATGACGAGCACGTTCCACTGCGAGAGATCGGCGGTGGCAAGCTCGTCATTGCTGAGGAGATGCGGGGTAATGCCCAGCGCCTCAATGGCTTCAGGGACGGTGTCGCCGGTGCCCATCACGTAGCCCACGCGGAGACCGGGCGCGAGCTTCACATACACCTTGCGCGTGCGCAGCTCGGCGGGCTTGTACTGGTTGTAGGGCCGCAAGCCGGCGTATCCGATGCTCTGCCAGCCGACGGCATAGTCTTCTCCGTCCACATGCGCGACGGCCCGGATTGTGTATGCGCGCGCGGCCACGTCGCTGGCGGGAGAAACCGAAAACACGAGCGGCTCAGTGTCGCCCGCGCTCTTGAGATGAAAGGCTTGTTGCGCGGGGTCGCAACGCCAGCCCTCGGGCAGCTTCAGGTCGATGGTTCCGTTGGCGGCACGCTCGGCATGGACCGTGACGCTGACGGGAAGTGGTGAACCATCGAGTGGCAGAAGCCGCGCCTCGGGCGCGACACGCACACCGATGGCGGGCGTGACGACGAGAGGTTGGTAGACGCCGCCGACGCCGGGGACGCGGGCCAGGGTTTGCACCACCATGCCGAGACGGATGGGAACGCCGTCGAAGGTGAACTCGGCCCAAGCGCTGAGGGGATAGGGCGCGAAGGAGCGCTCGCGCCAGGCCTCGTTGGCGATGTCGTAGTAAGGTTGTTCGGTGGTGGGACGCGTGAAATGGGGCGCGGTGGGTTGCGCGTCGTCGGGGACGTGGACGCGGAAAATCCTATCGTGCCCCTGCGCTCTAGCCGCTGCGTCATCGGCCCATCCGGCGTCGTCGATCTTCCACGGCGAGCGATTGTTGCCCTCAAGCCACGCCCGGCTCATGGGTACACCACCAACGCCATCGTACACATGCACGTGCACACCAAAGTCCTCGCCGGGCCAAACACTGCGCGCCGTTTCGTCTGCCGATGCGCCGCGGCCGCCGTAACCCGGCGCGCCGGCGCTCCCGCTCTTGAACGCGATCATGTCGAGGCCGAGCAAATCCTTCAATGCGATTTGGAACTGATTGATCTTATCGCCGAGTTCGAATGCGAGATCGGATTTTGCCTGGGCGCTCAGGTCGCTTGCCTTGACGCGCGAGTAGAGGTCGAGGGTCTCGCGATAGATGGGCACGAGCTTATGCGCGCCGTCACGGCCTTGATTTTTGCAATCGCCCGTAAAAGCGTCGAGGTCGGATTGGATTTTGTGTAGGCCATCGTTGAGCCACGCAGGCGGCGTGGCGCCCGCGAGCCGCGCCAGGCCTGCAATGCTGGTATCGATGTCGACCTTCTGATTTTGGAACAGGCTCGCGTTGCTCGCGTTCGCGTTCGCGCCTGTCGCCGAGGGCACGACCGCCCACAGGTGATAGCTCGACGAATCGGGCGCGCTGATCGCGGGATTGGCGCCGCCGTACTGCGACATCTGCTTGCCCCAGCCTTCGCGGGCAATCTGCACATAGGTGCGGCCGAGCACCGGGTCCCATGTACCAACTGGAATCGTCACGTCGGCTTTAGGCGCGCCCTCGATCCACTCGCCGGTGACGTAGTTGTGAAAGCGGGCCGGCGCCCACTTGCCGGTGGCGTAGTCGAACATCTGGCCGTTGGTGACGGGCGCGAAAGGCGCGCGCGAGTAGACAGCGAGCGGCTGCCACGGCTGCAATCCATTCTTGAGCTGCTCGGGAAAGACCTTCGGGTCGCCCGCGACCTTGAATGCCTCCTGCGCGATCTCGCCGGAGACCTGGTGATGCCCGTGGCCGTCGCTTGCCGCGCCCACAAATGTGGAAAGGATGACCTGCGGCCGCACCATGCGCACCGCGAGCACCGCGTCGTAGAGAACGCGGTCGTGGCCCCACTTGGCGAAGGCCTCTTCCTGGGTTTTCGAGAAGCCGTAGTCGGCCTCAGTTCCCCACAGCTGCTGCGCGCCGTAATATTCGTCGGCCTTGAGCAGCTCGTTGGTGCGGATGAGGCCCAGCGCATCGTAACTCTCGGCCGACATGGCGTTCTGCCCGCCCTCGCCGCGCGTGAGCGTGAGCAGCGTGACGTGCACGCCGAGGCCGCGCGAGAGATAGGTCATGAGAGCGCCATCTTCATCGTCGGGATGCGCGACGATGACGAGCACACTGGCGGTGGTGCCGAGGCGCTTGAGCGTCTGCTCCAGGTCCGCGGCGCCGCGGTCTTCCGCCAGGGGCAGGACTTCGACGGCCGGGTCGGGAAGCGGGAGCGGCGTGGTCGCGGTGGTTGCCGGGGCCGGGACCGGCGCCTGCGACTGCTGCGCGCGAAGCAAGGCTGGCCGCATGCCGAGCAAGAGGGCAGCGATGGCGGTGATACCGCCCGCTTGATGCAGTTTGCGGGGAAACGAAATCATCATCGACAGTGTACAAGCTGGCGAGCGGACCCAGCCGACGAATATAGGGTTCGTGGTATCCGACCATTCGCCGGAAAAAAGCGAAGAATGGCGCACCCGACAGAAGAGCAACCGCAGATCCTTCGACTCGTCCGCCTACGGCGCACTCGCTCAGGATGACACAGCTTTGGTTCGGGCACATTTCGCAGAGAGTGCTCAGCGCCAGTCGTCGCGGGCGCTGGCGAGGCCCTGATTCATGAGCGCGTCGAAGCCGTTGTGCTTCTTGATGAAGATCTCGCTGAAGTGGCGGTCCTGGCGGAGCAGGATGGCCTGCAGGCGGACGAGCTCGAGAAGCGCGAGAAACATGGCGATGAGGGCGCGCTCGGACTTGGTGTGGCTGAGCATGCGGCGCAACGCGACCGGCTTGTCTTCCATGGTGAGGCGGCGCGCCAGGAACTGGATCATCTGGCCGACCGTGACCGAGTCTTCTTCCACATCGAGGATGGGGCGGTTGCGGGCGCGTTCGAGAATGCCGCTGAAGATGCGCACCAGATCGGTGGTGTCGGCGGCGATCTCCGGCTCCGCGCCGGCATCTTCCTGGAACTCGCGCATGCCGGGATTGGTCCATGAGGCAGCTTCGAGCATTTGCTTTTGAAGAAGCATCTGCGCGGCGTTTTTGAAGCGCTCGTGCTCGAGCAGCCGCTCGACCAGCTCGCGGCGCGGATCTTCGGCGGCGTCGTCGGGCCCGGCGGGCGCGCGCGGCAAGAGCATCTTGCTCTTGATGTGGATGAGTAGCGCGGCGGTGTAGATGAATTCTCCGGCCACATCCATGTCGCCGGCGCGGAGCTGGTCGACGTAGGCCAGAAACTGCGCGGTGATTTTGGCGATGGGGATGTCGTAGATATCGATGTCCTGCTTGCGGATGAGATCGAGCAGCAGGTCGAGCGGGCCGTCGTAGACCTGGTTCACGATGACGGAAAACGGCGACTGCTCGGCGTCTTCGCCGCGCGCCTTGAGGGCCGCTGCGACTTTTTCGGCGGTGGTGCGCACGGGCTTTTCAGGAAAGGGCAGGGTGGGGGTGGTGTCTTGTGGCGTTGGTGCGAGCGCAGATGGTGGTTCGGGCGCGGGCAGTGGTTCAGGCGACGGTGGCTCGGGCGCGGGGGGTGGCGCGGGCTGGCTTTCCCGGGCTGCGGCGCCGGTCGGTTCTGGAGTAGTTGCTTCTTCCGGCGCGGCCTGGACTGCGATGGCGACGGGGTGCGTTTCGACGACGGCAGGATGTTCTGCGGCGGCCGCGTCCGCGACGGGTTGCTCGGCTTCGACGGACTGAGCTTCGGGCGCGGGAGTGGGTTCGACTGTTTCTGTTGTGTCGCCGGGTTGAGCGGGGGTGGATTCTTCTGCTGCGGGCGGCGCGGCGGCCACTTCGGGAGATTCAGTGGCAGCGGTTTCGGCGGCTTCGACTTCAGGGACCGTTGCTTCGAGCAGTTCCGTTTCGGCGGCTTTGGATAGGGTAGGTTCGGTTTCTTCCGCAGCCGCCTCGGCGGGTGCGGGCGCGAGGGCGGCGGGAATGTCGGGCGCAGTCACCGTTGGAGCAAGCGGTTCCTTTGTGGGAGCCGGCGGTTCCGGCGCGGGTGGTTCAGGAGCGGGCGGTTCTGGAGCGGACGGTTCCGGCGCGGGACCAGGCGGTTCAGGGACGGGCTTTTGGGCGGCGCGCGCAACGACATGGGCGGACGGCTCGGATTTGGCTGCAGTTGGTTCTTTGGCTGCGGTGGATTCCTTGAATGCAGTGGGTTCTTTGGCCGCAGTGGGCTCTTTGGCTGCAATGGGTTCGGAATGGGGGGAAGATGGCATCACTCGACTCTCTTCTGTTTGTGCTTCCGTCACATCTCTTTCAGCTTCGCGGCGGTGGACAGCGGCCCCGGCCTTTGCAGAGACCTCCGGGCCGGTGGCGGCTTTTCCGTTGCGCCGGAACAGACCGACTAATCCGCCCAGCGCAAACCGGAGTGCCCTGCGCCACCACGGGACTGTTGGCTCCATCATCCTTGCTTTCCCTGCCGCCTGCGCCGCGCGCTTCCCGCGGTCCCTTCCCGGCGGCCCTTGCTTCGTGCGTCCGGCTCAGGCTTTCACGGTGGTCAAGGTCATCTTCATGGCCTCGCGCACCTCCACCATGGTTTGCTCGGCGCGCACCGCGGCTTGCCGCGAGCCTTGGTCCAGAATTTCGATGGCCTGCGGCTCCGAGATGGAGGCGCGCCGCTCCTGAATGGGTTGCAAGACTTTCAGGAGCGCATCGGCCGCCCAGCTTTTGCACTCGATGCAGCCGATACCCGCCGAGCGGCAGCCTTCGTAGACCTTGGCCATGGTCTCCGGCGTGGAGAAGACCTTGTGCAGATCGCCCACCGGACACTTATCGGGGTCGCCCTTGTCGGTGCGGCGAATGCGCGCGGGATCGGTGACCATGGTTTTGAGCTTTTGGCGCACCACCGGCTCGGGATCGCTGATGAGGATGGTGTTGCCGTAGCTCTTGGACATCTTGCGGCCGTCGGTGCCGGGCAGCTTGGGCGAGGGCGTGAGCAGAACTTTGGGCTCGGGAAGGACCGGTTCCGGGTTAAGGCCGTGCGGCAAATCCGCCTGCAGTAGATCGCGCCTCATTACTGGCTTCCTGTCCGGGCTATACCCCAGCGCAAATTTCTCTCCAAATTCAGCCGCCAACTGCTCAAATGGGACGTACTGAACCCCGGAACTCGTCGGATTCTTTGGATAGAACTGATTGAAGCGACGGGCGATTTCGCGCGTGAGCTCGACGTGCGCCTGCTGGTCCTGACCCACGGGCACGAAATCGGGCTGGTAGATCAGAATGTCGGCGGCCATGAGCACCGGGTAGCCGAGAAAACCGTAGGTGGTGAGGTCGCGGTTGGTGAGGTTCTCCTGCATCTCCTTATAGCTGGGCACGCGTTCGAGCCAGCCGAGCGGAGTGCTCATACCGAGGAGGAGCGACAGCTCGGCGTGCTGGAGCACGCGGCTCTGCAGAAAGAGGACGCTCTTGGCGGGATCGAGGCCGGCGGCCAGGTAGTCGAGCAGGACCTCGACGGTGTTGGGCGCGATCTGCGAGGTGTCAGCGTAGTCGGTGGTGAGGGCGTGCCAGTCGGCGATGAAGAAGTAGCACTCGTACTGGTCCTGCAGCTTGACCCAGTTGGCCAAGGCACCCATGTAGTTGCCCAGGTGCAGCTTTCCCGTGGGCCTCATGCCGCTTAAGACGCGCGGCCGTTCGGATCGATTGGGTAGTTCAGACATGATTGCGATTCAGTTCCCTGGCGGCGCGAAAAGGGCCGCATGCGTGGCGATCAAAAAACCAGATAAAACGCTCATTCCATTGTAGCGGGAGGGGAACGGCGGAGGGGGGCTGGATTCTCAGTGTCGCCAAAGCAGCGAAAATACCAAATCCAGCGCGGGCCAGAGCAGCAGGTTGAGCAGGAATCCGCCGACAAAGATCATGAGCAGGTAGCTCAACCAGCCGCCGATCTGGTCGTAGACCTGGACGGCTCTGTAGGGGAGCATATTGCGCACTACGCGGCTGCCGTCGAGCGGCGGAATGGGCAGCAGATTAAAGAAGAAGAGCGACAGGTTGATGAGGATGGCCAGGCTGAGGAGCAGGGCGACGGGGTGCGCTTGACTGGGATCCGCGAGTTTCAAAGCGGCCGCAAAGGACTGGGGGACGATCTGCCTGCCGTTGGGCATCGTGAATTCCATCACGATAAGGCCCACCAGGGCCACGCAGACCAGAATGAGATTCGAAATGGGTCCGGCGAGGGTGGTGAGGTTGTCGTCGCGGACGATTTTCTTGAAGTTACGTGTGATGACCGGTGTGGGCTTGGCCCAACCGATGAGGAACCCGCTGAAGAAGCTGAATCCGATAAACGGGCCGAAGATGACCAGAGCCGGAAACAGCAGGGTTCCGATGGGATCGATGTGGTACATGGGGTTGAGCGTGATGCGCCCCTGCAGGCGGGCCGTCTGGTCACCGAGGCGCGAGGCCATCCAGGCGTGCGCGCACTCGTGAAAACTGAGCGAGAAAAGGAGCAGGACGAACTCGAAGACGGCGATGATGAACGCAGCGGATTGCAAGCGAATACCCCGTTCCGGCCGCTCCGGCGCATGGTGAAAATGCGGGGAAAAGGCCGAACTCAAAGATTCAGGGTAGCATGGCGGATTGCGGGATTCGTGCGGGTTGCATACCTTCTGACCGCGCGCGGTCGTGCGTTTCGACTGAGACCCAGGTGCGTGCTGAGTCGAAAAGTACGAGATGTGAGAGTTGCGCTTTCCCACATCTCAAAATCGAGATGTGGGGCACCCAAGCTCGTGCGAATTCGGGCGTCCTGAACGCTAGCTCTCGATATATTCCCAGAAGGAGTCGGCCAGGTCGGCGCCGAGCTCGGTGGTCATGCGGCGGGCGGCGCGCTCGGCTTCTTCCATGAGCCCGTGCAGGTAGTCGCGCGAGCGCGAGATGGCGGCGACACCCAGCGTGGCCGATTGCCAGGTGACGGCCTCGTCGAGCTCGGCCACGGAGACGTTGAAGCTTTGGCGCAACTGGTCCTTGAGGGAGCGCACCACTTGGCGGCGGTCCTTGAGCGACTGGGCGTGCTCGATGCGGATCTCGAGAGTGAGCTGAGCCACAGGCATAACGGTCCGTGGGGGATCACCGACAGTGTAAGACCGGTTTGGCCGCGCCGAGCAAGTTTTTTCGCGGGTTGGCCGCGGGGAACGAGTAGAGGAGAAGCGATTCCACCCTCAAACAACGGAAACCAATCGGGAGGTGTATCGACATCCTCATCTTGGATCAAGTGGAGCGGCCGTCGGAGAACTGAGGGCGGGCGCGAGCAATCCGCAAACTGCGCGAGTTGCGCGGCCGTCGGCTTGGGCGTGAGCGCGCTGACGATGATGAGCACGGCGACGGCAGCAAAGAGCGCGGGAAAGATGGCGTCGCGTTGCGTGAGGAGGGGCGGAAGATGTAGGAACGGCTTGACGCCGGGTGCTTCCCAAGGGCCGGCGAATGCTGCTATATGTCTATCAGCTTGAAGTTGCCTGCACGCCTCCGGCGGTAGAGCGCAGATGCATGCATTCTTAACTCCCCCTAGTACGTGAACAGCCCAAGCCCAGGAGCTATCCATGTCAGAGCATTCTCACACGCACACCCACGATTCCGTCACTCATGCGCATGAGCACACCCACGACGATGGGTACCACGATCATACTCATGAGCCGCCGGTCCCGCCCGGCACGACGCATAGCCACGAGCATACGCATGGCGTGATCACGCACTCGCATCCCCACGATCATGGTCACGACCACCAACATGACCATACCCACGAGTAGCGCCCCGACCTCCAGCGGCGAAAAAAGCAGGCGCTCCCATTGGTGCCTGTCGAGTGACCGGAAATCCGAGAATTGCCGCCCCTCGCCTACTCCGCTAATTGAGCCAGTTGCTGCACCGACGGCTTGGGTGTGAAGACGCTGACGAGGATGAGCGCGGCGACGGCGGCAAAGAGCGCCGGGAAGATGGCGTCGCGGTCGGCGAGAATCGACGGGAGATGCAGGAACGCCTTGACGCTGGGCGCGTCCCAAGCGATGGTGACGACGGTTCCGGTACCGATGGCGGCGACCGCGCCCCATGCCGTGGCGCGCTTCGAGTAAAACGCGGCCAGCACCACAGGCGTAACCGCAGCCCCGTAGATGGTGTAGGCGTAGAGCATCTTGGCGAGGATGCTGGGCGCGTAGAGGGCCTGATAGAGCGCCCAGGAACCGAGCAGCACCACGGCAAGACGGGAGACGATGAGGACGCGCTTGTTGGAAGCGCCCGGCGCGATGTAGCGAACGAAAACGTCTTCGATGAGGTTGGTGGCCGGCGAAAACAGGTAGTTCGAGGCCGTGGAGATGACCTTTGCGAAGACTGCGCCAAGAAGCAACGCGCCCATGAGGGCGGGCAGACCGTGGCGGGCGGTGTAAGGGATGATCTCGTAGGGTTGGCGCGAGACCTCGCCGGTGGGATAGAGTGCGGAGCCGATCACGGCGATGGCAACGATCAACGTTTCAAGCACCACGGTGCCCAGAATCCAGCCGACGGCCGAGATGCGCGCGTCGCGCTCGGATTTGGCGGAAAAGAATTTCTGGTACATGACCTGATTGCCGAGCATGAGCAGCAGGGTCGGCACCAGAAACTCCATGCCTTGCACGAAGGTGATGTTGCCGAGAAATTGGAAGTGCGTGGCCGGCAGCACGGCATGCAGGCCGGCCCAGCCGCCGGCTTTGGCGAGCAGCATGGGTGTGGCGACGATGCAGATAACGGTGACGAGCGAGCCGATGGCCACATCCATGTACGCGACTGACGACATGCCGGCCAGCGCCGTGGTGACGATGACAAAGATGGCGATGATCCAGGTGCCCATTTCCGGCGTAACCGTATCGGGGAAGATGAGGTGCAGCACGTTGCCGCCGCCCTTGAACTGATAGCTGGCGATGCCGACGTAGGCGAAGAGGATGGCGATGGTGCCGAGCACGCGCGCGGTCTGGTTATAGCGCGCCTCGAGAAGGTCGGGCAGGGTGAACTGCGCAAAGCGGCGGGCGCGAGGGGCGATGAAGTAGATGAGCAGCAGGCCCAGCCAGCCGCCGGCCGGCAGCCAGAGAGCGGCGAAGCCGTTTCTGTAAGCGTTCTCGGCTCCGGCAAAGAGCGATCCGGCGCCGATCCACGAGGTGAGCAGCGTGAGAACGAGCACCCCGGCGGAGAGCGAGCGGCCGGCGACGAGGTAATCGGCCTTGGTTTTGACCCGCAGGGCACGAGAAATGGCCACTGCCAGCAGCGCGGCGGCGATTGCAACCAGGACCACGATATAGAGAAGAGACATCCGCGGGGTTCCTTGGCAGGAAAAGAGGATTGAAAGCAGTGTAGCGGACCGGAGCCGCGACCGGCCCGGCTTCGTTGCGTCTCACGAAGCCCGGCCCCGTATCTCCCTCGGCAACCGCTGCATCAAAAGTAATGGAGCGACGGTTGACGCGCAGCGCGGCTCGCGCTAATCTCGCAATACTGGAATTGGTACTCAACCTCAATCCGCGGCCCTGCAGCACAGCCCAGAACCTGGACCCGGTTGTGCCCTGCGCTCTTCGACTCCTTTCAAAATCAATGGTTTGCCTGCAAGCGCCCGGGGGGCGCTTGCACTCCCGTGCCGTGTGGCTCGGCGAGCGGACCCTGGCGGCGGCCGCGTTCCACGTTAATCAAGCTTTCAACCTGCCGGCCGGCAGACCCGCGGAAGCGCTGCCGTTACCCTCAACTCGAATCCACCGTCTCGGAGGACGTTGAACCCTTGAAGATCGCTCTGGAGATCACGCCCAACCTCGAGCCCCTGTTCGGGACCCGCGATGAAAACCTAAGGCTGATGGAAGACTCGCTCGGCGTCCGCATCGATCTTCGCTCCGACGCCGTGCACGTACAGGGACCGGAAGAAAGCGTGGCCCGCGTACGGCGGATTTTCGAAGACTTTGAGGCGCTGCGCCGCTTGGGGCACCATCCCCACAACGGTGAACTGAACGGAATGCTGCGCCTGGTGGTGGCCGATGCCGCGACAACTTTGCGCAACGTGGCCGAAGCCGGCAAGCAGCGCTCGGTGGGCATCAAGCGCACCGTGCAGCCGCGCTCGCTGAACCAGCGCCGCTACGTGGAGGCCATCGAGCAGAACGATATGGTGTTCGGCGTGGGGCCGGCGGGAACGGGCAAAACCTACCTGGCCGTGGCCATGGCCGTGGCGGCCATCAACGCCAAGCGCATCAGCCGGATCGTTTTGGTGCGCCCCGCGGTGGAGGCCGGCGAGCGGCTGGGATTTTTGCCCGGCACTTTGCAGGAGAAGATCGATCCCTACCTGCGCCCGCTCTACGACGCGCTGTTTGACATGCTCGACATAGAGAAGGTGGACAAAATGCTGGAGCGCAACGTGATCGAAGTGGCTCCGCTGGCCTTCATGCGCGGCCGCACGCTCAACGATGCGTTCATTATTCTCGACGAGGCGCAGAACACGACCATCGAGCAGATGAAGATGTTCCTGACGCGCATGGGCAACAATTCGAAGGCGGTGATCACGGGCGACATCACGCAGATCGATCTGCCGAACCCGCGCAAGTCGGGTTTGCTGGACGCGATCAACATTCTGGGCGGCGTGGAGGGCGTGGCGTTCTGCCACTTCGAGGAGGGAGACGTGGTGCGGCATCCGCTGGTGCAGCGCATTGTGCGCGCCTACGAGAGCGCCAAGCCGCAACAGCAGGAGCTGCCGCTGGAGGGAGCGATCACGGTGGGCGTTGCGGAGAGAGAAGACCGGCAAGAAGGGCAGGCAAAGCAGACGGCCAAGCCGCAGTAATGCAGGGGACAGGGATTAGGGAACAGGGAACAGAAAAAGCAGGCTGGGAGCACCTCAGGGCGATCCCAGCCTTTGCTGTCTCTGGGGCTGCTACGGCCCTAACCGCATTAGCTCCTACCTGTGCATCCCGTTACCCAGGCCGGTTGCATGAGATCGGGTGGGGGTCTATTCTCAGTCCGGTCTATTCTCAGCCCTGTGAAGGCGGGTGAATAGGTCGCTTGGAGAAAGCGATGAGCCTGAAAAGAAGCGCGCTATTTGTTGTCCTGCTGGCGGTGGTCGGTATCAGCCAGCAAGTCTTTGCTCAGAAAACCCCACCCGCCAACGCGGCTCCCGTGTTTGTTCCGATGCCGGCGGACATTCAATGCTATATCGTGTCTGGGGGTGACCGGTTCGAGGCTCGGGGTACACCGACGCCTTCCGGACAGAACGACGATTCCGTCGTCCTGCTTGCGGTTCAGGAGGTCGGCTGCCACATTGCCGGTAAGGGCAATTCAGACAACAAGAAGATACCTCTTGCCTCAACCCGGGTCACTGACAGAATGCTGCGAACCAGGGACTTCGGCGAGCTAAAACTGGGCGATGACCCTGACGGCGTCGCCTGGGGAAACAACATAAGAATAGCCATCCGCCGTGACAAGCTGCAATCGTTCAGGGATTTTCTGCAGAAATAGGCGGAATTCGTGAGCGCCGGTTGCCCCGTCCTCGCTGCGTCGTTGTCGTTGCGGCTGCTAGAGCCTGCTATTCACTTTCGCGCCTGCAGGCGTTGTCAGCGAAAATCGCACCAAAGTGAATGACTGACTCTACGGCTTCGCCGGCGCGTCGGGCGCGGTCTGCTTGCCGAAGACGTAGTGACAGGGGCGGCCGTAGATGCCCAGTCCCGTGCTGCGATCGCCTTCGCCCTCCGTGGCGGTGATATGCGCCATCACGTCGTAAGAGTACGGCTCGTCCGTTTTCGCGAACGGGCCGTGCGCGTATTGTGTCGAGGCGACCACGCCGGAAGCCGTCAGTTTGGCACTGCCATCGTGATTAATTTTTCCATCGAGCGCCAGGTAGCCCGGCTGTCCCGCGTCGCCGCGCTCGAAGTGCAGGTTGTTGTTGGCAATGGTGCTGGTGAAGTGCCAGGTGAACCCGAGGGAGTTGCCCTTGGCTTCGCAGGTCATCGTGGTATTCCACACGCCGTCAAAAGGGCCGGCCGCACCCTGGCCGCCCGCCGCCATGGTAAGCAGAAACATGCAGAAAAGAGGGTCTTGCGCATGAAAACTCCCTTCGGCAAGGGATTCTACTTCCGGATTGCCGGGCCGTCAGTGACAGAGCGAAGCAAACACGTTCTGAGGGCACGCTCTGCCGACACGCACGCTTCGCGTATCATCGAAACAGATCCGGAGCCGCGGACGCAGGAACCGCGGCCCCGCGCACGATGATCCTCATCGACCCAGAGCTGGAGCTTTCCCGAGCGGCGGATGCGCTGAACCCGGTTTCGGCGAAGCCTTCTGCTGGGCCTTCTGCGGCCATGAGCCCGAAGCCGCTCCGGCTTCCCTCCACGCAAACCTTGGCGCGATTCTTGACCCGGGCGCAAGCTGCGGTGCGTCTGCGCGGGCAGGTGACGGTGCTGCTGACCAGCGACGCGGCGATGCGCGACCTGAACCGGCGCTTCCGCGACAAGAACCAGCCGACGGATGTGCTGTCGTTCCCCTCAGAACATCTCGTCCGGGGTACAGAGAACGTCGCCGGCGACGTGGCCATCAGTGTGGAGACAGCGCAGAGGCAGAGCGCGGAACAGGGGCACTTGTTGGCCACCGAGATCAAGGTGCTGATGCTTCACGGGCTGCTGCACTTGGCCGGCTACGATCATGAAACCGATGCGGGCGAGATGCAGCGGCGCGAGCGGAGTTTGCGTGCGCGGCTGGGGCTGCCGCTGGGGCTGATTGAGCGTACGTCCTTTTCCACCCTTTCGCAAAAAGCGCGAAAGGATGGGGCAACGCGCGGTCATTTGGATGGGGCACGGGCAAGTCAGCGAGTCGGCAAGCCGGCGCGGAGACGGAAGCCATGACGCCGCTGCAGATTGCGTTTCTTGTTGTGCTCGCGGTGGTGGAGACGCTGGCCTCGTACATCAGCCGCGTCTACTCCGAGTTCGGCAAGATTCTGAGCCGCGAGGTGCAGGAAAATCTGGACGCGTGGGAGGAGCGGATCGAGCCGCATCTCGGCCTGAGCCGCGAACACGCGGCTTTGTGCGCGGCTGTCCTGGTGCAGCTTTCGCTGGGGCTCATCGCGCTCGAGTTCGGGGCGATTCTGTTTGGCCACGCGGCGCAACTCGGCGAACCGAACCCGGCAGAGATTGCGCAGGCGGTTCTGAGCGTGGTGCTGGTGGTCATTTTCTGCAACCAGCTGATTCCGTCGCTGCTCTTCAATCGCACGCGCGGGCTGTGGGCGGCACGGTTGCTTTGGCCCATCTGTTTGCTGCTGTGGCTGGCGACGCCGGTCACGGTCTTCATCCGCTTCTTCTTCTCCGTGGCGGCGCTGGCCGAGGCACCGGCCAATCCTGAGGAGCCCGCGCCCGACGTGGACGCGCTGATCGAGGCGGGCGAAGAGGAGGGCATCCTGGAACAGAGCGACCGCGAGCTGGTGCGCTCGGCGGTGGAGTTTGGCGACATGCTGGTGCGCGAGGTGATGACGCCGCGGCCCGAGATCTTCGCGGTCTCGGAATCGATCACGCTAGAGCGCTTTCTGGAGCTGCTGAAACAGCACAACTACTCGCGCGTTCCCGTCTACTCCGGCACGCTCGACAACATCAAAGGGCTGGCCTTTGCGCACGACCTGCTGCAGATTGCCGATGAGGAGGCACGCACGCGCACAGTGGCCACAATACTGCGCTCGGCGGCGTTCGTGCCTGAGACCAAGCGCGGCTACGAACTGCTGCGTGAGATGCAGCGCGAAAAACAGCACATGCGCATCGTGATTGACGAGTATGGCGCGGTGGCGGGGTTGGTGACGATCGAAGATCTGCTGGAGCAGATCGTGGGCAACATCCGCGACGAGCACGAGACCGATACGCAGATCGAAGAGCCGCAGCGCGAGCCATCGGGCTCATGGCTGGTGCCGGGCAGCTTTCCCGCCGATCAGCTGGGGGATTTGCTGGGCGAGCCGGTGGAGCTGGGCGAAGATTACGAGGCCACTACGCTCGGCGGCCTGGTGAGCGAGATTGCGGGGCGCATTCCCAAGGCCGGCGAAACAGTGGCGCTGGAACCGCTGGAACTGCGCGTGGAGATTGTGGCGTCGACGGGGCGACGCATCGAGCGCGTGCGGCTGTTTCCACCGACGGCGCGGCTGCCGTTTCCCAAAGAAGCATGAAGTCTGCCGCGCAGAGAACGCGCGATCTTAGCAACATTCCATCGCTCCACCCGCATTTGATCGCTTCGTCCGCGATAATGAGGAATGGAGCATCGCTCGTGAAATCAGGATTTGTTGCCATCCTCGGCCGGCCCAACGTGGGCAAAAGCACCCTGCTGAACGCCCTGACGGGCGAGAAGGTGGCCATTGTTACGGCCAAGCCGCAGACCACGCGCAACCGCATCATTGGGGTGCTGGAGGTGCCGGCGCACAAGGGCAAGCATCCGGCGGCGCAGATTGTGTTTGTGGATACGCCGGGCGTGCACAGGCCGGCTTCGCAGCTCGACCGGCGCATGCTGCAGGAGGTGCACGAGGCGCTGGAATCGCGCGACCTGGTGCTGGTGCTGATGGATGTGACGCGGAGGATCGGGTTGAGCGAATCAGCCGGTCCAAGAGACAAAAGCGCCCGCGGCGCCGCGGCAAACGAGGACGAGTTTCTTTTCTCACTGATCCGCAAGCTCGATTGCCCGGTGTTCCTGGTGCTGACAAAGATCGACCTGGTGCGCAAGGATGAGCTGCTGCCGATGATCGAGTCGCTCACGAAGCGGCACAACTTTGCGCAGGTAATCCCGGTGAGCGCGCGCAAAAACGACGGCCTGGACGTGCTGGTGCGCAAAATTGTCGATGTGCTGCCGACGGGCGAGCGCTACTTCCCAAAAGACCAGTACACGGACCAGCCCGTGCGCTTCATGGTGGCGGAGTTGATCCGCGAAAGCATTCTCATCGAAACCGGCGAAGAGGTTCCTTATGCTTCGGCCGTGGTGATTGAGCGCTTTGAAGAGCCGGAGGGACAGCCGAGGCCGGGCAAGAAGCCGCTGACCAGGATCAACGCGGCGATTTACTGCGAGCGCACGGGGCAGAAGGCGATATTGATCGGCAAGGGCGGATCGAAACTGACGGCGATCGGGACCAGCGCGCGCCGCAAGATCGAATCGCTGCTGGGGACGCGGGTGTACCTGGAGCTGTACGTGATTGTGGAGCCCGGTTGGCGCGAGTCGAGGGCTTTTGTCGAGTCGCTCGACTGGCGCAACCAACTGGACCGGCTGGCCGGGGGACAGGGCGGCGAAAAGGATCAGTAGAAGTTGATCCGCCGCCTGTTTCAGGCGGAGATGTTTACAAAGGCCGGGGCAATGCCTTCGCTGGTGACGCCGGTAGTCGACGCGCCGCCATTGCAGCGGACGGAAATGCGCGCGCGGCCGTTATAGAGTTGCACGACGCGCGAGCCGGTGGACGTGCCCTGGTTGTCGATCAGGCATCCGCTGCCAGCGAGGGAAAAGCGCACCACGTTCTTCGCGTCGAGACAGAGCACGCCTTTGGCATCGAGGGCCGTAGCTTCAATGGTGACGACATCCTTGTCGCGAGCCATCTGCGCCAGGGCAAAACGCGCCGGCTTGCCCCACTTCGCGGTCTGGTACTCGAACTCGATCTCATCGCTGACCGTAACGCCGTTCCTGGCGGCGGCGACGCGGAGATGGTTTTTGCCGGGAGCGAATTTGACCATCCAGCGCAGACCGGCGGCGGGAAAATCCTGGCTGTTGCGCTGCCGCGTGCCGGCGGATTCGCCGTTCAAGAAGAGTTCGGCCGTGGGGCAGTTGGAATAGACCTTCACCATGCGCGGCTGGCCCTCCGCGCCCCAGCGCACGGGCCAGGTGTGGCCGTAGATGTGCGCCATGGGCTCCTCGGTCCAATAGGACTGAAAGACGAAGTAGCCCTCCTTCTTCGTCATGTCGCGCTCGATGACACCTTTCTGGTTCACGCGCGGCACGGGATTTTCAACGCGCAAGGGCGTGGCGAAATCTTTGAAGGCCCACTGCGCCGATCCGCTCAGCCAGGGCAAAGTCTCCTGCACCTTCAGATACCAATCGAAGAGGTCGCAGGCGTAGGTTTCAGACCAATCGCCGTTGTGCGACACAGCAGCCTTGGCTCCCTTTTGCAGCGAGTCCGGGGTATTCTCAGAGAGGTCTGCGCCAAATGGAGCCTTCGCTGCCGGCTCCGGCGTCTCCGAGTGGCGGCGGGCATGGCTGTCGGCGCCCCACTCGATGTGAACGAAGCGCTTGACCTGCGCGCGTTGTTTTTCGAGGGCGCTGTGATAGTCGGTGTAGACGCCGCTATACCAGCCGGCCCAGATGGAGGGCGAGTAGACATCGGGGATATCGCGCGCGAAATCGCAACGGCGGAGCGAGGTGAAACGCGACGGGTCCATCTCGTGGGCGAGCGAGTTCATCTCCTGCATGAAGCCGCGAATGGCGGCCTGGTCGAGGGTCGGATACTCGCCGGGCCAGTCATCTTCGTTGCCCAGTCCCCACATGAGCACGCTGGGGTGGTTGAAGTGCTGGTCGATCATGTTGGCCAGCATGAGGCGCGTCTGGTTCTTCCACGTTTCGTCGCCCACGCCGGAACGGCACCATGGCGCCTCTTCCCAAACCAGCAGGCCGAGTTCGTCGCAGAGATCGAGCACCAGTTTCGCCTGCTGATAGTGGCCGAGGCGGATGAAGTTGGCGCCCATGGCCTTGACCAGCTCCATCTCGGTGCGGATGAGCGCGTCCGGCTGGGCAGCCGCAAAGCCGGCGTGGTCCATGTGGCGCTGCGTGCCGCGGAGTAGCAAGCGCTCGCCGTTCAGCTTGAAGGGCCCGTGCTCCACAAACTCCGCCTGGCGGATGCCGAAGCGCTCCTTGACGGCGCTTTTGCCGTAGGGAGTGGTGAGAGTGACGCTGCAGGTGTAGAGGTTGGGGTGAGCGGGCGACCAGAGCGCCGGCGATGCAATCGTGGTGGATGCGATTTCCGCCTCAGCGTCCCATGCGGCGAGGGATTTTTCGAGATGAGCGATGGTTTTACCGGCGGGATCGGCAATTTCGACGGTGAGCGCGGCGCTGCCGGAAAAACTCACAGGGTTATAGAGGCGGGCCGTCACCTTGACCGTGGCCGCGGAGCCGGGGAGGAACGAGGGCGCAATGTGAACTGCCTCCAGCGAGACCGCGGGGACATACGCGAGATGAACGTGACGGTAGAGGCCGCCATAGAGACTGAAGTCGCTGAGATCGGAGGGAGGCCGCTCGAGATTTTCGGAGTTGTCGCAGAGAACGGCGAGGGGAACGCCGCTTTTGGCGGCAGGCGCGGCCGCAACCGCGTCGGTAATATCGAACACGAATTCGTCGTATCCACCCACGTGCGAGCCGGCCATGACGCCGCCGACGTAGACATGCGAAGTTTGCCCGGCGCCCTCGAAGTAAAGCAGCGCGCGGCCATCTTTGATGGGGTTGGCTAGGGCCAAGTGGGTGCGATACCAGCCGTGACCGCGATAGTACGGCGTATCGGGATCGCAGGCGTCGTAGTGGTTGAAGCAGTGGGGCAGCGAAACTTTTTCCCAGACCGCGATCTCGTCGCCGCGCCAGACCTCCCAGGGTCCGTCGAGCGCGCCGCGATAATACTCCCACCCGGAGTCGAGGCATTGAGAGGCTGAGCAGGCCTCGCCGTTGGCGAGTACCGGACGCACGAGGGATGCCGGCAGCGCTAATTTCCCCTGGGTGGCTGCCGCGAATGCGGCCATCGACTGGATAAAGCGCCGGCGCGAAAAATGGAATGAGTGCGGCATAGGTTTTCAATCTCGTGCTTTAGAGCTGTAGTAACCGCTTTTTGGCGAAAGGATCCTCTCATGCGGCGCGACGGCCGATGCGCCTGTTCGCCAAGTGATCTAACTCTTCCCTTTCGAGGCTCCGGGTTCAGGCGCTCGACCTCGCATTACCTCGTTTTTTGGCCGGCGCTGGGATTTTGAAGCCCTCGGTCCGGGCCTCGTTCATTGAAATCAAGCGCTCTAGGCAGAGCTTTTCTGAGACTGGGACGTTCTAAATAGGCAAAGAGGGGGTTGGCAAGTGACTCACCGTTTGCCCCTTATTCCTGGCAAGGTATCTATCGTAGGTTCATCGATTTATGGCCGGAACCTCGGGCTGTGACAAACGTAACTTCCGGGGCACTCATGCTCATGGCGTTTGGTTGGAGAACCCGGTGGAGCGGTGAGTTAGCGGAGGATTTTGAAGGAGCCGGGAGGCGGCGCGGGCGCAGCGAATTCCGAGTCGAAGCCAAGATGCAGTTTGGCGGCTTCGGACATGCGGCTCTTGTCCCAGGGCGGATCGAAGACCACTTCGACTTTAACCTCGCGCACCTCGGGGAGTGCGGCGAGCTTGCGCTCCACCTCGGCCTTGATCACGTCGGACATGCTGCAGCCGGGAGCGGTGAGGGTCATGCAGACCTCGATGCGTTTACCGCCGTTTTCAGCGGGCAGCGCTGCGGCCGAGTAAATGAGGCCCAAGTCGACGATGTTGACCGGGATCTCGGGATCGCGGACGGTCTTCAGCTGCTTCCAGATCATTTCCTCGCGGAAGGGTTCGGAGACGGGTGCGGCGGATTGGTATTGAGAGTCTGTCATTTTTGTCCAGCTCTTCGTTCAGGTCTTTGCGCTTGAAGACGCGTTCCTCAGGGGCTAAAGCTCTCACTCATTTGCCGGCATTTACGGCACGACTAATGTCGTGCCCGACACTTCTTGCTTCCCTTGAAGATTCTTTCCGCAGCCTGTGAAGTCGTGCCCTTTCACGGCTTCATATTGAGAGGCACCCCAACAATTACTCAGTCGAGACGAGTTGCTGCTTCTTTTCGTTTTCGAGGGCGGATTGCAGCGTGTGCCAGGCAAGCGTGGCGCATTTGACGCGCGCGGGGAACTTGGAAACGCCCCCAAAGACAGCCATTTTGCCGAGATCGTCTGCTTTTGCTGCCTCGTCCTGGCCGGTGACGAGGTTGTGGAACTGCTCGAAGAGCTTCACGGCCTCAGCCTTGGTCTTGCCCTTCACCATCTGCGTCATCATGGAGGCCGAAGCGCGCGAGATGGCGCAGCCGGAGCCCTGGAAGCCGATCTCCCGGATGGCGTCGCCGTCCATATCGATGTAGACGGTGCAGCGATCGCCGCACAGCGGGTTATAGCCCTCGGCTTCGTGATTCGCGGACGTGGGGCGGCGAAAATTCCGCGGCGCCTTGCTGTGTTCGAGAATCACTTCCTGATAGAGTTCGCCCAGTTCTGCCGTCACGCAAACACCTCATGCGCCTTGCGCATACCTTCTACCAGCGCGTCCACGTCTTCGCGCGTGTTGTACACGGCAAAGGAGGCGCGCGCGGTGGCAGGGATTTTGAAACGATCCATGACCGGCTGCGCACAGTGGTGGCCGGTGCGGATGGCAATGCCCTCGCGGTCGAGAATCGTACCCAGATCGTGGGGATGCACGCCGTCCATCACAAACGAAAGCACGCCGGCCCGCTCCCTAGCGGTTCCGATGAGTCGCACGCCGGGCAGTGCGCCGACTTTTTCCGTAGCGTAGGCCAGCAGGTCCTGCTCGTGCGCCGCAATGTTGTCGATGCCCAGCTTGCCGATATATTGAAGGGCCGCGCCCAGCGCAATGGCGCCGGCAATGTCGGGCGTGCCGGCTTCGAACTTGAAGGGCAGATCGTTGTAGGTTGTCTTCGCGAAGGTGACGGAGCTGATCATGTCGCCGCCGCCCTGGTAGGGAGGCATGGCTTCGAGGAGCGCGCGCTTTGCGTAAAGCACGCCGATGCCGGTGGGCCCGTAGACCTTGTGGCCGCTGAAAGCATAGAAATCGCAATCGAGGGTCTGCACGTCGACGGCGAAGTGCGGCACGGCTTGCGCGCCGTCGACGAGCACGGGAACGCCCTGGCGGTGCGCCAGCTCGATCATTTCGCGCAGCGGGGTGACCGTGCCCAGCGCATTCGAAACCTGCGTGACAGCGACGAGTTTTGTGCGCGGGCCGATGAGCTTGGCAAATTCGTCGAGAAGCAGCTCGCCGCGATCGTCGATGGGCGCAACCCGGAGTTGCGCGCCTTTTTCTTCGCAAACAATTTGCCAGGGCACGATGTTGGAGTGGTGCTCCATGGCCGTGATGAGGATTTCGTCGCCGGCGCCGACTTGGGTGCGGCCGTAGGTCTGCGCGACAAGATTGATAGCTTCAGTGGCGCCGCGCACGAAGATGGTTTCGCGTATGTCGGCGGCATTGAGGAAGCGCCGCACGGTCTCCCGCGCGGCATCGTGCGCCTCAGTGGCGCGCACGCTCAACGTGTGCACGCCGCGATGAATGTTGGCATTCAGGTGCTCGTAGTAATGCGTGATGGTCTCGATCACTGCGCGCGGCTTTTGCGAGGTGGCCGCGTTGTCGAGATAGACCAGCCTTTTGCCGTGGATGGGTTCGGCGAGGATGGGGAAATCGGCGCGGATCTTCTCGAGGTCGAGAGCCGATGCGCTGCCGGGGGTGCTGCCCGGCGCGCCTTTGCGCGGCAACGGCTGATGGGCCACGGGCTGGGTGACGGCTGTCATCCCACTTCCTCCCAGTTCTGCGTTTCTTCTTCCGTCGTGTTGGACGCGGCGGCCTGCACAGCGCTTGCCAGCTCCTGCAGCCGTTCGCGGATGAGCTTTTCCGCGAATTCGCGCGCCGCCGAATCCTTCATGCGGTCAAGGCACTCGGCCGCGAAGGCGTAGAGCAGCAGGTTGCGCGCGTCAGCTTCTGCAATGCCGCGTGCGCGCAGGTAGAAGAGCTGGGTTTCGTCGATCTGGCCGATGGTGGCGCCGTGCGTGCACTTCACGTCGTCGGCGTAGATCTCGAGCTGCGGCTTGGTATCGATGCGCGCGTTGTCGCTGAGCAACAAGTTGCGATTGGTCTGCTTGGCGTCAGTTTTTTGCGCGTCCTTGTGCACCACGATGCGGCCGTGAAACACGCCGCGCGCGTGGTCGGCGAGAATGCCGTTGTAGAACTGGCGGCTGTTGCAGTGGGGCCGTGCGTGCTCGACCAGCATGTAGTTGTCGATGTGCTGGCCGCTGGCGCCATGTTGGCCGCTGGCGCTATGCTGGCGCCCCGCGCCGACGAAGAGGCCATTGATGAGACACTCCGCGCCCTCGCCATTGAGCACGGGGTGCACGTTGTTGCGCACCAGGCCACCACCCAGCAGGATGGAGTGCGAATCGACATTGGCGCTGCGCGACTGCTCGATGCGCAGCGTGGAGACGTTGAACGAGGCGAGATTTTCGCGCTCGACGAGGAAGTGCGAGATGACGGCGTTCTGGCCGACGGCGAGCTCGGTGACGGCATTGGAAAATGCGGCTTCATTGCCGAGCGAAACGTAATCCTCAACGATCGCGGCCTGGCTGGCGTCTTCCGCTATGACCAGCGTGCGGGGATGGGTGGTGATTTGCGCATCGGCGCCCGCCGACACGTATAGAAGATGGATGGGCTGCTCGAGCGTGACGCCGCGGCGGATGCGCAGGTACGCGCCATCTTCCCACAGCGCCGTGTTGAGCGCGGTAAAGACGTCGCGGCTCATGTCGGCATAGCGGCCGAGATGCTGCTCGATGCCCTCGGGAGCGCAGCCTTCCCTGCCGCAGTCGATGGCCCGCGCCAACGAACAGACCAGCAGGCCTTCTGGAAGGTTGCCGAGATCGGAAAGCTCGGGCGCGAAGTGGCCGTTTACGAAAACCAACTGGCAGGCAGCGCCCGCCACGCGATAGGCCTCAAGCTGCGCGGGCGAAACCGCGAATTCACCCTTGGCTGCGCGGCGAAAGGGAGTTTTCGCGAGCGCCGCGAGATTGGTGAAGCGCCAGTCCTCGTCGTGCGTCGAGGGAAACCCCTTCGCGCTGAAGCGCGCCCAGCCGTCTTCGCGCAACTGCTGCAGCCACACCGGCTCGCGTTCCAGCCCTTGCGCGCGTACCTCTTCGTAGGCTTCGAAATAATTGCTCAACTGCCCGGTTTCCGTTGCCATCGTTCTCTCGTTTCCCATCGCTTTTGCCGCGGTTTTCATGCCGGCAATGCCTGTTGCTCAGCGGCTTCCGCCCGGCCGTATCCCTTCTCTTCGAGCTCCAGCGCCAGTTCCGGTCCGCCCGAGCGCTCGATCTTTCCATCCACCAGCACGTGCACAAAGTCGGGCGTGATGTAGTCGAGCAGGCGCTGGTAGTGCGTGATCACGAGGAAGGCGCGATCGGGACTGCGCATGGCGTTGACGCCCTGGGCCACAATGCGCAGTGCGTCGATGTCGAGGCCGGAGTCAGTCTCGTCGAGAATGGCGAGCTTCGGTTCGAGCATAGAAAGCTGCAGAATCTCGTTGCGCTTCTTTTCTCCGCCCGAGAAGCCCTCGTTGACGGAGCGGTTCATGAGCTTCTCGTCCATCTCGAGCAGCTTCATCCGCTCCTTGTAGAGGGGCAGAAAATCCATGGCGTCCAGCTCGTCCTCGCCGTGGTATTTGCGAATGGCGTTCATGGCCGAGCGCAGGAAATACGCGTTGCCGATGCCGGGAATCTCCACCGGATACTGGAAGGCCAGAAACACGCCCTCGCAAGCAGCTTCTTCGGGATCCATTTCGAGCAGGTCCTTGCCATTGAACAGGATTCTGCCGCTGGTGACCTGATAGGCGTCGCGGCGCGCCAGCACCGCGGCCAGCGTGCTCTTCCCCGAGCCGTTGGGGCCCATGATGGAGTGCACTTCGCCCGCATTCACCGTCAGATTCACGCCCTTGAGAATCTCGTGACCATCCACCGAGGCGTGCAGATCTTGAATTTCTAATAATGCCATTGGTTGTTCTCTCTCCGTACGTACTTTGAGGAAATTCCCGCAGGGGCTAAAGCCCCGAATTTCTTGATCTCGGCTCGGCGCGACTAAAGTCGCGCCCTGATACAATCCCTGCCGTCGGCGTTTCGCTGGCTCGCTGACTAGCTGCCTTTCTTATCCCACGCTGCCTTCCAGGCTCACGCCCAGCAGCTTCTGCGCTTCCACGGCGAACTCCATGGGAAGTTCTTTGAAAACCGTCTTGCAGAAGCCGTTCACGATCATGGAAACTGCGTCTTCGGTCTTGATGCCGCGCTGGCGCAGATAAAAGAGCTGATCTTCGCCGATCTTCGAGGTCGAGGCCTCGTGCTCCATGCGCGCCGAGCCGTTGCGCACATCAATATACGGGAAGGTGTGCGCGCCGCACTGGTCGCCGATGAGCAGCGAGTCGCACTGCGTGTAGTTGCGCGCGCCGGTTGCGCCCTTCATGATCTTGACCTGGCCGCGATAGGTGTTCTGCCCGTGGCCGGCCGAGATGCCCTTGGACACGATGGTGGAGCGCGTGTTTTTGCCGATGTGGATCATCTTGGTGCCGGTGTCGGCCTGCTGGCGATTGTTGGTGAGCGCCACCGAGTAGAACTCGCCCACCGAATTGTCGCCCTGCAGGATGCAACTGGGGTACTTCCAGGTGATGGCGGAGCCGGTTTCGACCTGCGTCCAGGAAATCTTCGAGTTGCGCCCCAGGCATTTGCCGCGCTTGGTGACGAAGTTATAGATGCCGCCGCGGCCTTCCTTGTCGCCGGGATACCAGTTCTGCACCGTGGAGTACTTGATCTGGGCGTTGTCGAGCGCGATGAGCTCGACGACGGCGGCGTGGAGCTGGTTGGTGTCGCGAATGGGAGCGGTGCAGCCCTCGAGATAGCTCACCTGGGCGCCTTCATCGGCGACGATGAGGGTGCGTTCGAACTGGCCCGTCTCCGCAGCGTTGATGCGGAAGTAGGTGGAGAGCTCCATGGGACAGCGCACGCCCTTGGGCACGTAGACAAACGAGCCGTCGGTGAAGACCGCGGCATTGAGCGCGGCGTAAAAATTGTCGGTGTGCGGCACTACCGTACCCAGGTACTTCTTGATGAGGTCGGGATGCTTTTGCACCGCCTCAGAGAATGAGCAGAAGATGACGCCCATTTCGGCGAGCTTGTCTTTGAAGGTGGTGGCCACGGAGACCGAGTCGAAGACCGCGTCGACGGCCACGCCGGAGAGCCGCTTCTGCTCATCGAGCGGAATGCCGAGCTTCGCGTAGGTCTTGAGGATCTCGGGATCGACCTGGTTGAGGCTTTCAAGCGAGGGCTTCTGCCGGGGCGCGGAGTAGTAGACGATGTTCTGGTAGTCGATGGGATCGAACTTGACGTTGGCCCACTTGGGTTCGCCCTGCTCGCGCTCCATTTGGAACCAGTGGCGGAGCGCATTCAGCCGCCACTCCAGCATGAACGCGGGCTCGCCTTTGCGCGCCGAAATCAGGCGCACGATGTCTTCACTCAGCCCCTTGGGCACGCGATCTTCGTCGATCTCGGTGACAAAACCCCATTTGTAATCCTGCTCTGCCAGATCGCGAATGGTATCGACACTTGAACTCATTGAACCTCCACGGGAATTCGCGCTGAAAAGGGTTTCTTAAGGTGCCTGGCCGCTCTCGAAAACGAGAGGGGAAGTGCTCAACCCGGAATCCCGCAATATAGGACTTAATTAGTCCTATATTGATTTAAGTGTACCCTGAGACCCTTTTGTTTTCAAGGCCGGCGGACGGCCGGCGCAAGCTTTTCGGGTTTCCTGCGTCAGGGGGTGAGAGGCACACTCTGCTAACTAGATGATTTTGGTGGGGATAGGTTGCAGGAATTGTTCCGGGAAACGGGCGGGCCTTAGTGCAATTCGTTCCGCTTGTGCGGGCCGGGGTTGCGGACGTGGCTGGCTTCAAAGCTCACAACCTTCCACACACCCTGCGCATTGCGCACGTAGACGCGCGTGTAGCGGTAGTTGCCGGTGACCTGGCCGTCGGGGGTATTGGCTTCAATGCTGGCCAGGGAGGTGACGACAGCGGTAGGTCCGTAGAAGCGCACTTTGCGATCGCTAACCGTGAGCGTGGTGAAATGCACGCGGCCGGAGCGCAGGTTCTGCAGCGTCTCGTCGCGGGACTGCAGGGTGCCGGCGGGAGTGATGGCCATGTAGTCGTCGGCTAGCAGGGAATCCATGGTTTTGACGTCGCCGCTGAGGATGGCGTTGCGCCACTCGTCCTCGAGCTGATCGATCTCGTGGCGGCTTTCGTGCTTCTGGGCAAGCGACAGCCCTCCGGCGAAGAGAGGAATGGCGCCGACCGCGAATGCGAGAGCAGCGGTCATGGCCCACCGGGGAAGCAACCGGCGCAAGCGGGTAGGGCTCAGTTGGTCGATCGACGAACCCGGCATACGCGTACACGGTAGTACCGAAACGGGGCGGCGGTCAAATGGATTTCTCATAAACAGGCACCAGCAGTGCTAAGCGGGTGTTACCGGCCACGTAACCCGACCCGGGAGTTGGACGGGAATGAAGAGGAAAAGGGGAGCGGGGCGGGACAGGGGTCAGGGGTCCGGCGGTCAATGGCCAGTGGTCGAGAGAAGGGGTGAACTGCAGGGATGGCGCCCCAGCCCCGCTGATTTGCTGACTTGCCGACTTGCTGTTTCTTACGCGTGGATGCGGTCGAGGACCGCGGCAAACTCAGGCAGCACAATGGTATGGTCGCGGTCGGGACCGGTGGAGATCATGCCGATTTTGGCTCCGCTCTCGCGCTCCTGGAAGGCGAGGTAATCGCGCGCGGCCTGCGGCAGCTTATCGTACTCGGTGATGCCCTCGGTGGACTGACGCCATCCCTTGAACATGGTGCAGACAGGCTTGATGGCCTCGAGCCCGCGCACATCAGCGGGGATTTCGTCGCTGACCTTGCCGTCGATCTCGTAGCCGATGCAGACGGGAATCTCTTCGAGCTCGTCGAGGACGTCGAGCTTGGTGACGACCAGCCATTCGGCACTGTTGACCTGGTTGGAATAGCGGAGCAAGGGAATATCGAGCCAGCCGCAACGGCGAGGACGGCCGGTGACGGCGCCGTACTCGTGGCCGCGGGAGCGGAGATGATCGCCGATGTCTCCCTCAATCTCCGTGGGAAAAGGTCCGCCGCCCACGCGCGTAACGTAGGCTTTGGTGACGGAGATGACGGTGCCGATGGCCGTGGGTCCCACGCCAGTTCCGGTGGACGCGCCGCCGGCCGTCGCCGAAGACGAGGTGACATACGGATAGGTGCCGTGGTCGATGTCGAGCATGGTGCCCTGCGCGCCTTCGAACATCACGCTGCCACCCTGGGCCAGGATGCCGTGGAGCAAACGGCCGGTATCGGCAACCAGGGGCCGGATGCGCTCTGCCGCCGCGGCGTATTCGTCGTACATCCTGGCGGGATCGAGCGGGTCAGTGCCGAAAAGCGCGTGGGCGATGGCGTTCTTCTCTTCGCAGGCCGCTTCAATATGCGTCTTGAGCAGCGAAGTATTCAGCAGATCGACGATGCGCAGGCCGCTGCGCGCCATCTTGTCTTCATAGGCCGGGCCGATGCCCTTGCTCGTGGTGCCGATCTTCTGGCGTCCCGGCGCGGTTTCGGCGGCCAATTCGATCATGCGGTGGTAGGGCAGGATGACTTGCGCGCGGTTGGAGACGAACAGGCGGCCGTCGATGTCGAGGCCGGTCTTGCGCACGCGGTCGACTTCGTCAAGAAAATAAACGGGGTCGAGCACCACGCCGTTGCCGATGACACCTTTGCACCTGGGGCGCAAGACGCCGCAGGGAATGAGTTGCAGGACGAACTTGTGCTCGCCAATGATGACGGTGTGCCCGGCGTTATGCCCGCCGGCATAGCGCGCCACGGCACTGAAGCGCTCGCTCAGCACGTCGACAATCTTGCCCTTGCCCTCGTCACCCCATTGGGCGCCCAACACCACAGCCGTTTTTGCTCGCATTGCCTTCCCTGATTCCACACGCTGACCCGCCGCAGCAAGTCGCAAGAGGGGCCGCTGCGCGCGGGCATGGATTCCGGTGCGGTCTTGAAGCCCGCAACCTCTTCAATTTTAAACCCCCGGCGCTTGCCGGTTGCGTGCTGCGCGACCTTTCCTGTTAACCATCCGCCCCGCCCATACGTTCTCTGTGCAGACGCGTCCCAGTGACTTCAAGAAACGAGGAAATAGGTCATGAACGCCCGAATTCGAACTGCCTCATGGATCTTTTGCGCCATCAGCGCGCTCGCGCTGGCCGCCGCGCCGCTTGCCGTTGCCCAAACCCACGCCGCAGCCGTGCCCGCGGCGCAAGCGCCAAGCGAAAAGGACGTGGCCGATGCCCAGGAACAACTGCTGCACCTGCTGCGCCTGAGCCCGACCCTGACCGCCGCGGTGGCGGCCGATCCCTCGCTGCTGGCCGATCAGCCCTACGTGGCCCGCAGCAATCCCGAGCTGGCGCAGTTCATGGTCAGCCACCCGGACATTGCGCGCAATCCCGAGTTTTATTTGTTCAGCAAGCTCAATCCATCGGACGGACGCCGCGACAAGGCGCTGCAACGCGTGATTTGGCCGGACCTGACGCCGCCGCAGGAGCAGGGGTCCAGTGCGCCCAGGGTCGTAGGAGCACTGACGGCTATTCTCGTGCCTCTGGGCTTCTTGGCCGCGCTGGTGTGGATCATCTATATCTTCGTCCAGAGCCGCCGCTGGAACCGTACTTTCAGGCAGCAAAGTGAGATTCATGGCCGTCTGATCGAAAAACTTGGCACCGGCCCGGATCTGGTTGCGTATATGGAGACGGAGGCGGGCAAGCGGTTCCTGATGGCCTCGCCCATTGCGCCGGGCCCCGAATTCGGCCAGCGCATGCCCAACGCCGTGGCGCGGGTGCTGACGCCGCTGCAGGTTGGGATCGTGATGACGCTGCTGGGCATCGGGTTGTTTTTCCTGCGTCATGCCGGGCCCGGCATGGAGACGGCGATGACGGTGCTCGGTACGCTCGCCCTGATGCCGGGAGTCGGGTTTATCCTCTCGGCAGGAGTGACATGGGTTCTGGCCCAGCGATTGGGCCTGATGCCCGAAAAGGAAGTTGCGCAGAGCGGGGCTGGTGCGCCCTTCGGCTCACAGGACAGGCAGTGAGCCCAAGAAGGAGCCGGCGTGGCCCCTACAGGCAGACGAACGCGTATGTCGTGGGAATTCGCATTGCCGGATGCATGGGCCGGCGGCGCGCAGGATGCAGCCGCCGGCGCCGGCGTCTGTGACCCTGCGATGGAGAACGAGGCCTTCGCCGCGTTTTACTCCCGCTCGGCGCGCCCGCTCTGGGCCTACCTGGCGCGGTCTTCCGCCGATCCTGCGCTGGCCGACGACCTGATGCAGGAGAGCTACGTGCGCTTCCTGTGCGCGGCGGGCGCTCCGGCCCTCGCGAAAGATGGCGAAGCGGCGGCGCGGCTTTACCTTTTCCGCATCGCCACCAACCTGTTGCGCGACTACTGGCGCCGCCCGCGCACCGCATCCATTGAAGAGATTCCCGAGGAGTTCTTCGCCGCGAGCAGCCATGCAACGCAAACCGAGGCGCAGATTCTGCTCGAGCCCGCGCTGCGGCAGATGAAGCCGCGCGAACGGCAGATGCTGTGGCTGGCTCATGCCGAGGGCTACTCGCATCGCGAGATCGCGAAGGTGATGGGTTTGAGTGCGGCCAGCATCCGGCTGCTGCTTTTCCGCGCGAGGCGCAAGATCGCTGCCCTTCTCCGTGAATGCAACGTGGCGGACGCCGACGGGAGGAAATCATGAATCTGACGTCTTGCACGTATGAGAAAGAAGTTCGCCAGTTGATGGCGCGCGGCCAATGGCCGGATGCTTGCCCGGTAGAGCTCCGCGCGCACGTAAGCGGCTGCCGCACCTGTGGCGACATAGTGCTGGTTTCTGGAGCCTTCCAGCAGGCGCGCGTGGAATCGCTTGCCGCGGCGCGGCCCGTGGCCCCTGCGGTTTTGTTGTGGCGCGCGCAACTGCGCCGGCGCAATGCTGCCATGGAACGCGTTGCCCGCCCCTTGCTGGGCGCACAGATCTTTGCTTGCGCGGTGGCGCTTTTGGCCGCCGTAGGATTTGCCGGCCTAGAGGCGCGTAACGGCGTCGAATGGCTCACCTGGAGCTACTGGCACGACTGGTTTGTGCAGTTTCCGCAGGCCGCCGCGGCGCAGTGGGACAGCCTGAGCTCTGGATCGCTGGCCGGCTCCGGATTGACCTGGATGGTGCTGGTTCCCACCGTGGCCACGCTGGTGCTGCTGGGCGGCGTGGTCGTCTACCTTGCGACCGACAAACCATAGAGAAACCGCGCAAGAAAGGAATGGCCGCAGAATGAACTATAAGGATCGGCGCCCTATGGCATGGCGCCGCGGGTTTTTGCTGACCGCTGTGAGCGCGGCTCTTGCCAGCCCCGCATTTGGTCAGACTGCACCGCCCGCGCCGCAACAGCAGAACTCGCCGACCCCGGCCTTCAGCTACGACGTAGTCACCGTCAAGCCCGACCCCACGGGCCACGGGTTTATGAAGCGCACGCCCGACAGCTTCTCCATGGGCGGCATGCCCGTCGTGACTGTGATTCGCACTGCCTATGGGGTGCTGATGGACGACCAGCTCATCGGCCTGCCAGGATGGGCCCAGTCGGAACCCATCACAATTGAAGCCAAGATGGATGCCGACGCGGCGGTGGCCTTGGAGAAGCTTCCGACCATGGAACGGTGGAAGCAATCGCAGCTGATGCTGCAGGCGCTGCTGGCGGACCGCTTTGCGCTCAAGGTGCACCACGAAACGAAGGATCTGCCGATTTACGAGCTCACCGTCGCGAAGGGCGGATGCAAGATGAAGCAGACCGCGCCCGACAGCAGCGGTGGCAATGCCGTGTATTCGAGCGGCAAAATCACGGCGCATTCAGTCTCTGTGGAAAGCCTTGCCGTGAACCTTTCCTTCACGGTCGGCAGGGTCATCGTAAACAAGACCGGACTCGAAGGGGGTTACGACCTCACGCTGGAATACGCGCCCGACGGCGCGGACGCCTCCGACAAGCGGCCATCGATCTTTACCGCCCTTGAGGAGCAGCTCGGGTTGAAGCTCGTGCCCGCCAAGGGGCCGGTGGATGTGATTGTCGTCGACCACGTGGAGCGGCCGTCGGAGAACTAGCGTCCGCCTATTTGAGTTGCGATGATTCTCGCGCGATCAGTTCGGGCTCGAGGATGATGCTGCGCGGCCGCGCCGAGGGCGGCTTTTCGAGCAGCGTCATGATCATTTTGGCGGCGCGCTCGCCGATTTCGCGCGATTTCTGGTCGACGCTGGAGAGTGGCACCTGCAGTTTGCTGCTGTAGTGGAAGTTGCCGCAGCCCACGATGGCCATGTCATTGGGAATGCGTAGACCGGCTTCGAGGGCGCGCTCCATGGCGCCCACGGCGATGATGTCGTTGAAGCAAAAAAGCCCGTCGGGCCGCGGTTTCAGGGCCAGGATCTCTTCCATGGCGCGGCGGCCGCGGGTTTCGCCATCGGAATCCGACGCCTCGCCGCAGGCCACGATGTAATTGCTTGCAACCGCCATGCCGTGCCGCGCGAGGGCGTTGCAGTATCCCTCGGCGCGGTTGTTGCCGACGCTGGTTGCCGGGCCGCGAATGTGCGCGATGCGCTTGCAGTCCTGCGCGATGAGGTGCTCGGTGGCGAGTTCGCCCACCTTCACGTCGTTGACGCCGACAAAATTGGAGCGAAAGCCGGGAAAATTGCGGTCGACAAGCACCAGCGGCACGCCCGCCTCGCTGATGCGGCGGATGGTGTCGGTATCTTTGCGGCACGAGGCCACAACAAAGCAGTCCAGATGGTGGGCGAGCATGTGCTCCACCTCGTCCTGCTCCAGCTGCGGATCGCTCTCGGAAGAGGAAACGATGAGGTAAAACTCTTTTTCCCGCAGCTTGCTGGAGAGGCCCTTGGCAATCTCTCCGAAGAAGGGATGAATGAGGTCGGGCACGACGAGGCCAATGAGCGAACTGCGGCCCGTGACCAGGCTGCGTGCAGTGAGGTTGGGGCGGTAGTTCAGCCGCTTCACGCATTCCAGGATTTTGGCCTTGGTTTCCTCCGCGATATCGGGCCGGTTGCGCAACGCGCGCGACACCGTGACCACCGATACTCCGAGCTCGGCTGCTATGTCTTTCAGGCGGACGACCATGAAAAGAGTGTAGCTGCCGATGATGCCCAAAATGAAGCATTTCGTTGAAATTGGCCGCCGCACCGGCGCCACCGGAGCCGCGGCGCGAGGCCGGAGCCACCCCGCGCATCGCCGGGTCTGCTATAGTGGCTCGGCGGCGATTTTCCCCGGCTTTCGTAAACGCTAACGAAAACTTGATCCGGCGGCGGGCCGGGAGATGGATGTATAGAAAAAGGTGAAAAAGGAGAAGGAGAGGGCGATGGATTGGAGCGAAAGCACGCGACGGTCGTTTTTGAAGCAGTTTGGCGCAGCGGGCGCGGCGGCGCTGGCCGCGACCAAGGCGGAGGGCCTGGGCATGCCTGCGGCTCTGGGCACGCAAGGTCCCGCGGCACAGCCGGCATCCACGCCTACTGACGAGAAGCAGATCGCCACGCGCGACGCGCGCATGGCGTGGTGGCATGAGGCCAAGTTCGGCATGTTCATCCACTGGGGCCTCTATAGCATCATCGGCCAGCACGAGTGGGTAAAGGAGCACGAGGGCGTGCCGATTCCCCAGTACGAGATTCTGGCCAAGCACCACCATCCCAAGCCGAATGCGGCCCGCGATTGGGCGCGGCTAGCCAAACGCGCCGGCCAGAAGTATATGGTGATGACGACCAAGCACCACGAGGGCTTTTGCAACTGGGGCACCAAGCTGACCGACTACAACGCGATGAAGCAGGGCCCGGGGCGCGACCTGGTGCGCGAATACGTCGACGCGGCGCGCGCCGAGGGTTTGCGCGTGGGCTTCTACTACTCGCTCATGGACTGGCACCATCCCGACGGCGCCATCTGCAAGACCGACGAGGCGGCGCGGCGGCGCTTTGTGGATTACACCCACGGCCTGATCCGCGAACTGCTGACGAATTACGGCAAGATCGACATCCTGTGGTACGACGTTTCGTGGCCGCTGACCGCAGCACAGTGGGAGTCGCAGCGCATGAACGAGATGGTCTTCGAGCTGCAGCCCGACATCATTGTGAACAATCGGAACGGCCTCGAAGGCGACTTTGCCACTCCGGAGCAGCACATCCAAGCCTCGGAAGCCGGCCGAGCCTGGGAGTCGTGCATGACGCTGAACGAGAGCTGGGGCTTCAATCGCGCCGACGATCAGTGGAAGACTCCCAAGACGATTGTGAACAATCTGATCACTTGCGCACGCGGCGGCGGGAATTATCTGCTGAACATCGGACCCGAGCCCGACGGCTCCGTGCCGCCTGCTTCCATTGAGGTTCTGGAAGCGGTGGGCAAGTGGATGGATACCAACGGCAAGACCATTTACGGCTCGGAGCGGGGAACGCTGAACGCCAACGCGAGCTGCAATTACTCGCGGAAGGGCAACACGCTCTACGTGCACGTGTACAACTGGTCCGGACACACGCCGGCGGCCGAGTGGCTCGACTTTTACAAACCCGAAGTGGTGGTGGCTATCGGCGGCCTAAAGCCCAAGGTGCTCTCGGCGCGCGTGCTCAAGACGGGCAAGAAGGTGGAGTTCACGCAGGACGAGTTCAGCTTCAGGCTGACGGGACTTCCGTTGGTGGCGCCCGACCAGCCGGCTACCGTGATTGAAGCGGAGTGCGACGGCGAACCGGTGGTCGATCATGGGGCGGAGCGCCCGCTGTGGCCGCGTTACAAGGTGGGAATCAGCATTTAAGGGTTCAACTGTGTAGCGCTGGCTTACAAACCGGGTTGTGTGGGCCTGCTGGCCGACACAGGGCCGCAGGCGGCGTGGACGCCGCCTGTACAGCCGGTCAGGAGACCGGCGCTACATCGATGGAGATGCGGCAAGAATGGCATCGGCAATGCGCGCGGCCTCGACCGCGGGGCGGACCTGATGCACGCGCACGATCGACGCGCCGTGAAGGATCGCGGCTGTCATCGCCGCGAGGCTCGCGTTCTCGCGCCCGTCGAGCGGGGCATCGCTGCCGCCGAAGAGCGGCGCGAGCGTGTGACCTAGAAACGATTTGCGGCTCAAGCCCGCAAGTAACGGCCAGCCGAGTGAGAGGAGCTCGGCCTGACGGTTGAGCAGCACGTAATTCTCGCTGAAGCGTTTGCCGAAGCCGTAGCCGGGATCGAGAACTATTTGATCCTGCGCGATTCCGGCCGCATGCGCCATGGCGAGGCTTGCGGCCAATCCGTCACGCACCGTGGCCAGCAGCGCATCGGGAGTGAGTTGCGGCTGGGCACGCCAGGCCTCGGGGCGGCCGCGCGAGTGCGAGAGGACCACGCCCGCACCGAACTCCGCACAGACCTGCGCAATACCGGGATCCCACGTGAAGCCGCTCACGTCATTGACGATCTCCGCACCCGCTTCGAGTGCTGCACGCGTCGTGGCCGCCTTGTACGTGTCCACTGAGAGCACTGCGTGGGGCAGCGCCTTCAACACTCCCTCAAGGACAGGCAGAAGCCGCGCCTGCTCTTCGCCCGCGCTGACGAGCGCATCTGCGCCGCCCGCACGCGAGCCTGGACGCGTGCTTTCCGCGCCGAGATCGAGAATGTCGGCGCCTTCCTCAACGAGACGCAATGCGTGGGCGACGGCCTGATCCGAGTCGAGGAAAGAACCGCCGTCAGAGAAGGAGTCAAGGGTAATGTTCACCACGCCCATCACAAGCGTGCGCCGGCCCAGCTCGAGGGTGCGCGTGCGCACCCGCCAATTTGACCTGCTTCGCATAAGCTCTCACTCCCGATGGTACGCCGCCCTGCGGCGATGTTTTGCTACACTCCGGGCATGACGATTTTGCGGCGATTCCCGGCAACTGCGTTGGGCGTCTTTCTGGTTTGCTGTTCTGTTCTCCATGCGCAAGCGCCCGCGCATCGCACGCCTCATCCGCCACTGCGCCCGGCGCCGACGACCGGCCCGCTCGCCGACCGTATTCGGACCATCCTTGCCGACCCCGCGCTCAGCCACGCGCAATTCGGCATCAGCGTGACGACGCTCGACGGGCAGCCGCTCTACGGATTGAACGACGCCCAACTGTTTACGCCTGCCTCCAACGCTAAGCTCACCACCACCGCGGCGGCTTACGCCCTACTGCCCGTGGAAACCCTCACTTGGACGACGTTCGTGGTGGCCAATGGCGATGTGGATGCGGCGGGCACTCTGCACGGCGACATCATTCTGCTGGGCGTGGGCGATCCTACGATCAGCGCACGTATCTATCCCTATGTGGAGCCCACGACGGCGCCGCCGGCTGCACAGCCGGATGCCGCTGCGAGCGCGGGGCAAGCGGGGACAACTCCGACCGGGACAACTCAGGCGAGTACCACTACGACTAGCGAGGTCTCGCCGGAAGAGGCTGCAGAGACCGCGCGGGCGCTCAAGGTGATGGCGCCGCTCGATTTGCTTGCGGAGCAGGTGGAGCAATCGGGCGTGCGCGTGGTGGAAGGCACGGTGGTGGGCGACGACACCTACTTTCTCGACGAGCCCTGGGGGCAGGGGTGGGGCTGGGACGATTTGCAGTGGAGCTACGGCGCGCCGGTCTCCGCCCTCACCTTCAACGAGAATGCCGACGAGCTGAACATCAATGAGCATCCTGCCGGGAGCGGCCATACGCTGGCTGAGTGGGCACCCGACGTGGACTACTTTACGGTGGACAACAGCATGAAGCCTGCAGCGCCCGGCGAGGAGGCGCGGCCCGGCCTGGAACGCCGCCCCGGCTTGACGATGGTTCGCACCTGGGGTACAGTGCCCGCCGGCGGCCTGCATGTTTCGATGGCCGTCGAGGACCCGGCGGAGTTCACGGCCGACGCGTTCAAGCTGGCCCTGCTGCGCCGCGGCATCAAGGTGAGCGGAGATCCCGAATCGCGGCACAAGTATGCATCGGGAGCGGGGGATTTTGCCGAAGAGCGCGAGAAACCGCTGAAGCTCGCGCCTGTTGAGCTCAGCACGATTGCCGGCGCCCCCGAGGGCCGCCGCGTGCTGGCCGCGCGCATCTCGGTGCCCGTGGCCGAAGACATCAAGGTCATCAACAAGACCAGCCAGAACCTGCACGCCGAACTGCTGCTTCGCCTGCTGGGCAAGACGTACGGCAGCGATGGCAGCTTTGAGGAGGGGACGCGCGTGGTGCGGCAGTTCCTGGTGGATGCCGGCATCGACGACAACGACTTCTTTTTCTACGACGGCTCGGGCATGAGCGCGATGGACAAGATCTCTCCGCGCGCCTTTACGCACTTGCTGGCTTACGCGTCGCACCAGCCGTGGGGCGCGGCTTGGCGCGAGACGTTGCCTATCGCCGGAGTGGACGGGACGCTCGACAACCGCTTCAAGAACTCGCCGGTCAAAGGCAAGATGTGGGCCAAAACTGGCACGCTGAACGAGGTGAACGCGCTTTCCGGTTACGTGAGCACGGCCAGCGGCCGCATGGTGGCTTTCTCGATCCTGGTAAACGGCCGCTACCCCGGCAGCGACGACGAGCAGCAAGCCATTGACCGCATCGCAGAGGCGATTGCCGCGGCAGAGTGAGGGCAGATCGCCGCGGTTCGCCCTGCGCGAGCTGCGTTGCAAGATCAGGAACAATCTGCAAATGCACATACTACGCCCCTCCATGCGCGGTATGATGAGAGGCAAATGTTCATGCGCAGTTTTCTTATGGTTTCTGCTCTCTCCACGATCGCCTTCGGTTTGGCCGGCTGCCGTTCGCTGCCGCCCTCGAAGCCCTCCAGTGAGTGGACGCCGCAGGAGGCACGCGGTGCGGCCGTCTACCAGGCGAAATGCGCGCGTTGCCACTATCCCACGTCGACGCATCCCCTGCATGGGCCGGGGTTGCGGGCGTTGACGAAACTGAAGGCCATGCCCTCGGGCGCGCCGCCTACCGACGAGCGCCTGACAGCGGTCATCCTGAATGGGCGGCAGATGATGCCCGGCACACCACTTACCGACGACCAACTGAACGATCTGCTTGCCTACCTGCACACACTATGATTGCCGACACCAATTCGAACCCGCCCGCAACCAGCCAGCCTGAACCGCAAGCCAAGCCGAAGGCGCAGCCCGCGAAGCTGTTACACCTGCCCGGCCTCATCGCCATCAGCGTTTACATGATCCTGCTCGCCGTGGTCGCCGTAGTCTACGTCGTCCAGGGCCGCGTCGGACCTGTCTTTCTTGTTTTCCCTGCCCTGTTTATCGCTGGAGGGCTCGGTCTGCTGCTTCTGCTGCGCTGGGCCTGGGCGCTCACACTGGCTGCAGTCGCGCTTCTGGCAGGATGGTTCTTCTGGACCTTCATGACCCGGCATTTCACTGACCTCCTGGTGCTGGGCCTGATCAATCTGGTTTGCTTCCTTTACCTGGTGCGGAGCGACGTGCGCGTGAAGCTGAGGTAAGGCAACCTACTGGCATAGATGCGCTAATTGCTGGAATGGTTTTGGGCTAACCGGAGGATATGGCAAGTGCCGCGAATCCATGAATTGGTCGGGTAACGTGCCGCCGTATTTCAGCCCCGCGTCAGGGCCAAGACTGTAAGCGGGGTCATTTTCAACTTGCGCCAGGCCCTCAAAATTGAATCCCTGGCTGCGGAGCAATTGCAGCAGATCGGGCAGCATAAGCGTGGTGAATGCTGTGGCGTGCAACAGCATCACATTGGGAATCTCGTGTCCGAACGCAATCAGTTGTTCCTCGCGCCCTAGCAGGATGTACTCGGTCGCGGTTTCGAGATAACTCCGCCTGAGCCAGTCGATCGCCGCCGTATCCTTCTTGGCGGCGCACCGGGCGTAAGCGTCGTTCCACGCATAGTCCTCAAAGTCGAGTGAAACTTCCGCGATGCGATAGCCGTGGTCATGGAGAAAGGCTCGAATTGCGCGGCGCTTCTCCACCGTTTCGCCCTCCCACAGAAACGGATAGCGAAACCAGTGCCAGTCGCGCATTTCGCCATACTCGGCCAGAACCGGCTCGTTACGAACGATCTCCTGCTCAAAGGCCTCCGGCGTGTTGGCTGTCAACGACATGTGCGACCATGTGTGACTGCCAACATTCATTCCCGCATCCACCCAGATACGCAGCGCCCGTTGCTCATCCGCGCCGTTCTCGAGCTTGGCTGCGTTCACAAATCCGTACGTGCCCGCCAGGTGCGCTGCCCGCAACTCCTCCGTCAGCCGCGTTGCCACGCCCGACCGCGTATCGCCCTCGGGCAACTTGGCCGCGGCCGGCAGGTCGTCAAACGTCAGCGCCACCACGGGATGCGCCGCCAGGTCGAGCGCGATAGGTTGCCCCGCGCTTGTCCACGATTGCTTTGCGATCAGCCACTGCCCGTCTTTCCCCTTGCGATAATCCGTTTCGTAATCACCCCACACCAGTTGCCGCTTTCCCGTTGCCCGTGTGGTCAGCACCTCGCGATAGGTCCCAGTGTCGGTCGCCTCATCCGCGGAAATCTCAACATGTTTTGAGTCGAACACCAGGTCGCTGTCGAATGTATTGGTCACCATCTCATAGAGATGACGCAGTGCCTCCGAACCCGTCACGCGGCTTCCATCCGGCTGCACGAAGACTGCATCCGGCGTGTATTGCGCCACGCATGCCTGCACTTTCTTCTCACGCAGGTTTTGCGCCCACGCCTTGCGCAACGGAACAAATGCTTCTGCATTCGGTTGCACGGTGTCGCTCGGCGTCCACGAAGACTGTCCCGACGCACTGGCGGCGACAGCGAGCACCATCAGCTGCAACATTCGACGGCTCATCCGGCTAATTCTCCAAGCATGTTGTAGCAGTGTATCAACCCGTCGCAAACCCTCACGGCTCACTGGGAACCGAGGTTTTCCGCCTGCCAACTTCTTCAAACGCTACAATGAAAGCGTGATGGAACTGGTGCAGATCGAGCCCGCGCGCCGCACGCCTGCGCCCAAGCCGGAGTGGCTGAAGGCCCGCGCGCCGGTGGGCGAGAATTACCACTCGCTCAAGCGGCTGGCCCGCTCGCTTGGACTGCACACGGTGTGCGAAAGCGCCCAGTGCCCCAACATCGGCGAGTGCTGGCACCACAAGACCGCGACGTTCATGATGCTGGGCAACCTGTGCACGCGCCGATGCGGATTTTGCGCCGTGCCCAAGGGGCGTCCCGAGGCGATTGACTTTGACGAGCCGCGCCGCGTGGCGCAGGCTGTGGCCGCGCTCGGACTCGAGCATGCCGTGATTACCAGCGTGAACCGCGATGACGATCTGCTGGGCGGGGCGCGGGTCTTCGCCATGGTGATCGACGACATTCGCCGTCAGGCTCCCGGCTGCCGCGTGGAAGTGCTCATTCCCGACTTTCAGGGCGACCGCGAAGCCATCCGCACAGTGGTGGATGCGCGGCCCGAAGTTCTGAACCACAACACCGAAAGCGTGCCGCGCCTGTATCGCGTGGTGCGCTCCGGCGCGCGCTACGAAAAATCGCTGGAATTGCTGCGCTATGCCAAAGAGCTGCGGCCCGAAGGGGTCACGAAGTCCGGCGTGATGGTGGGGCTGGGCGAAGAGACACACGAACTGGTTGAAGTGTTCCGCGATCTGGCCCAGGTGGGCTGCGACATTCTGACCATCGGCCAGTACCTGCGGCCCTCGCGCGATCACCTGCCCGTGAAGCGCCTCTACACGCCGCGCGAGTTTGCCGAACTGAAGGCCGAAGCACTCAGAATGGGTTTTCGGCACGTGGAATCCGGGCCGCTGGTGCGATCGAGCTACCGCGCGCACGAGCAGGCGGCGGCGACAGGGATGATCGCCGTGGCATAACGCCTTGTAAACGCGGGCAGCCCGCCGTTGTGGTTGTAGAATATCGGTTGGAAATTCGCTCGAGCGAGGACGATCACCGATGACAGCTTTTATGGCCGGCAATCCGGCGCTCAAAGACCTTTACAACGACCTCAAGCGGCGCATGGACCATGCGGTCGCCGATTTCCAGGCCAATCTGGCCTCCACGCGCACCGGCCGAGCCAGCGTGCACATGCTCGACCAGGTGAAGGTGGACTACTACGGCACGCTCACGCCGATCAACCAGATGGCGCAGGTGTCGGCGCCCGAGCCGCAACTGATCACCATCTCGCCCTGGGACCCCAGCATTCTCAAGGAGATTGAAAAGGCGATTCAGGCCGCCGATCTCGGCTTCAATCCCATGTCCGACGGCAAAATCATCCGCGTTCCCGTGCCGCCCATGACCGAGGAGCGCCGCCGCGAGGTGTGCAAGCACCTGAACAAGGTGTTGGAAGAGCACCGCACCGCGGTGCGCAACGTGCGCCGCGACGGCAACGACGCCCTGAAGAAGCTCGCCAAGGAAAAGAAGATCAGCGAGGACGATGAGAAGCGCGCCCTCGATGAAGTGCAGAAGATGACCGACGGCGAGATCCGGCGCATGGAAGAGCTCTCGCAGAAGAAGGAAGTGGAAGTGATGCAGGTGTGAGCTGACCCGCACACCTCCACCAATCGCTTCGTCGGAGAAACCCGCTTTGTTCCCGTCCGCTCCGGCTCATTGCGTGGCCAATCGCCGGCGATAGGCTTCCAGGCTGATCCGCCCGACCATCCACACCAACTGCAGCAGCGTAATCGCCGCAATCACTTCGAACCCACGATAGGTCCATAGGTTCATCTGGTCGAGCGCGGCATGGTGCGCCGCGGCATCTGCCGGATCTTTCAACAGAAACAGCATGCGCCCCGGCACCGCCAGTACAACCAGCAGCGGGACGAAGCCAAATGCCAGCTTAACCAGGCGTTGCGCGTGGTGCGGCCCCTGCCACCGGTCCCGCAACAGGTCCGCCATGCGCCATGCCAGCTCCACAGCGTTCAGTAGGACCACACACCAGTAGAAGGTCCACCATATCGGCGCCAATTGGTACGGCGCCATTTTCAGGTAAATGGCTCCGGGCCCCATCAGCAGAAACGGATAATGTGGCACCAACAAGAACCACATGAGCGCGATCCAGCCGACGATCACTTCGACGACTGCCTGGGCGTAGGTCTTTGGCTTCTTTCGCCCGTCGAGCCGCACATCGCAGAGCGACATTGCGCCCTGCGGCCAGTCATTGCTCATCGCCGTTCCCTGCGCAAACTTGTCGGGAATCTTCGCGCCGCTCCGCTCAAGCAAGGCAAAGATCAGCGTGACCACCGCCGCACTGATTAAGAGCACCCATAGCAACTGCGCTACCGCTCTCACCAACGCATCGGAGCCGAGCCCGTTGGCCACAGTATCCACCGTCCTTGCAATCGCATAGATCACCGTGCACCAGCCGAGCGCCAGCCGCAGCACAAACCAGTAGATCGGGAAAACTGCCGGCCCGATCAGATACTGCTGCGGCCGATAGCGCGCGGCCACATGTAGCGGCGATCCCAACTGCTTCAGCCACGCCTCCATCTCGGCGTTGCTCAGCTTGCGCCCCAGCTCCGCTTCCTTGTCTTCGAGCTGCGCCTCAAGATTCACGCGCAGTTCGGCAATGATGTCGTCCTGCCGCAGCCAGGGCAGATGCTTCTTCACCGCTTGCAGATAACGTTCGAGCAGTTCCATATGTGTTCCTCGCGTCTACAGCAAATTCGTAATCGCTGTGTTGATGTCGTTCCATTCCTTCAGCAGCCGCACAAAAATCTCCTGGCCGTCTGCCGACAACCGGTAGAAGCGTTTGTTGCGCTTGTCTTCCTCGCGCCACTCGCTGATGAGCAGCCCCTGCGCTTCAAGCCGCCGCAGCAGCGGGTACAGCGTGTTCTCGTCGATCTCCATGCCGCGGCTGGCCAGCGCCTTGCGCAGCGTGTAGCCGTAGTGCTCCTGCCTGAGCTGCGCCAGCACCGCCAAGGTCAGGCAGCCTCGCCGCAGCTCCATCCGAAGGTTCTCGAAGAGGTTTTCCGCCAAAGTCATGCTGTGCTCCAGACACCGTGCTTCATATACTGTATTATACACAGTGTATGATGTCAAGTACCATTCAAAATATCTTGGATCCCCTCCCATCCGGCAGGAAAAAGACCCGCCGATTTCGCGTATAACTAGCTCATCCGGTCCCCTTCCCTGGCTATATCTCCTGAAAGGTAAACAAGATGAGCCTCACCCGACGTCAGTTTCTGATGCGTGCCGGCCAGGCGGGCGGATATGGCACCGCCTTCGTCCTGATGCAATCACTCGGCCTGCTGCCCTTGCCTGTAGCCGCCGCGCAAAACGAGCCTCTTCGCCTGGTGGACGGTAAAGGCACGCGCGTGGTGATTCTAGGCGGAGGCATTGCCGGTCTGGTCGCAGCCTACGAACTGGGCAAGGCGGGGTGGTCGTGCACCATTCTCGAAGCGCGGCAACGGCCCGGCGGCCGCAACTGGAGCGTCCGCAACGGCACCGAAGTAGAGTTCACCGACGGCACGCGCCAGACCTGCAGCTTTGAGGAAGGCCACTACTTCAACGCCGGGCCCGCGCGCCTCCCCTCCACGCACCACACCATGCTCGGCTGCGCTAGCCATTCAGCACCCCCTCTGTTAAGGCTTGATGAGCCAAGTATATTTTTGCCAAATGTTCGGCAACAACATACTTGACACACAAGTTGTTTTGCGCTTCCGCGCCCTTCCGATACTCCAGACTTTTCATCTCTTCTCTCAGTTAGCCTTAACAAATTTAGGTATGCGGCGCCAGTAAATGTCACGGCATTCTATACATTTGAAATCGACTGGCTGATTGTACCCTCTTCCTCCGTGATAGATCAGAGTGAAATCGCACTCGAATCTCGTGCCCTCCGAATCTTCATAGTCGATCCTGGCCGGGAATGCGATCTCTCGAAGCGTATCTCGGTTGGCTCGTGAAGCCCACTCCTCATTCATGGCCTTAATGAGATCACGATTTGCATCAATGCCAGACTGATTCTCTACATTAGCGTAAAAGTTTCTAAAATCCGTGGGAGCGATAGATTCGGCAACTACATCGAAGAACACTATGCGCTTTTGGAGTTTGATCGGATTTAGCCTGACCCATAGCGCATCGCGACCACCACGATTTTTTAGCTCAAATGAGACAAAGCTGGGGATTGGATGTTTTCTTCCGTCTACAAATGACGGCATGATTCTTGGATCGCTCTCCTCTAAGCCCGTCACGACGATTCGAGGAACTTCTACAAGGGACGGGTCAGGGAGTACCAGCAATTCGTGTTCTTTCTTGGAAATTGTTCCCTCAGTTCCATCGAATGAATAGTGAACCTTCACTCTCTTGGTCAAACCGATGATGGGTTGGAATCCACCAAAAAGGTCAGCTCCAACCCATCCAGCAAGAGAATGGCCGCACACCTTGGGCCGTAAGTATCCTTCAGCGACATCCGCATTTGGTCCGCCATCTACACCGTAATGCGCTGAAATGATCTTTAGTCGGCCATCTGGGATAAGTGAGCTTAGATTATGTTCCGTCTGGGCTTGCGGCGAAATGGGATTGGGTGGAGGCTGAGGCTGAACGATGCCCAATAGCTTCTGCGCCCAGCGATATTGGCAAAGCCAAACCAAAAGACCAACGAAGAGAACCACCGAAGAGGCTGGAAGTATCCACGCGTGATTCCCAAACCAACTTGGCTGCGTCGCTTGGATAATACTCACGAACGTACCCCCAACGAAGGTACAAAATCCCCCGACCGCCCGTTTGGCGTCCATGCTTCATTCTCCCCTCCCCGGCCTAAGGGTTGAACGTGTGAATTTGACACCTGTCCTGTTTGTCGATTGTCCCCCTGCCGGGGTTTGTGTTTCAAGTATGTTATTGCCGAACATTTCGCTTGATTCTGCTGGACTTAACGAAACACCCCACCCCGGGCGCAAAAAATGAAGGTCTGAGACCGGTGGTGCAAACCTATCGACGGCGGGCAAGAAGACGGGCCCGGAATCTCGTTGGATTCCGGGCCCGTGCGCTGTGGATTGGGAAAGCTAGAACTTGACCATGAGGTCGATGTCGATGTACTGCTCGTCGCGGCGGAGGTCGGGGAACCAGACGCCGCCGTGCGGGCCGCTCGGAGTGCTACCGCAGTAGCTGTTCACGTAGCTGAGTGCTCTACCAGGCGCTCCGGCAGGCCCCAGGGTTCCGGTGGTTCCGTAAGGAACCTGTCCGGCCGAGTAGGGGCCACCGGGGTTGGGAACGGCGGAGCCGTCCATGCAGGCGAACTGGGTGGGCGCGTTGTTGTTGACGCCCCAGGCCGCGCCGGCGAAGGCGGGCGGGGTCATGCCGCCCTTGCCGGACCAGTAGGGTATGCTCGCGTGCCGGTAGCCGTACTCCCAGCGCCAGGTGAACCATTGGCGCGGCATGTAATCGACGGTGAAGCTGGTATCCCATGCCGTGAAGGCGTCGCCGGCATTCATCTGGAAGTAGGGGGAGTTGAGGGCCGCGGTGGTTGCCGACATGCCGTTGATGGGCGGAACGAGGACCAGGTACTCGCCGGGGTTGTTGATCTGGCCGCCGCCGAGGGTGAAGCCGAAGAGATCCTTCTTGACCCAGGTGCGGTCATAGACCATGTAGCCGATAAAGCTCTGCTTGAAGTTGCCGTTTTTGTCGTTGTGGCAGTTGACGCCTGCGCCGTACTCGCAGCCGGCATCGGCGGTGATGCTGAAGGCTGCCTTATCAATGAAGTTGCTGGGCTTGTCGTAGTACTTGATCTCGAGGCTGTTGTCGGTGTGCAGGCGGGAGCGGCCGGGAACCTCAAAGTCATCGTGACCTACGCCGTAGTTATTGCTGATGACGTTCATCCAGGGGTAAGGCGTCCACTTGATCTGACCGCCGATGCCTTTTCGGGAATTCGACGAGCCATAGGACTGCCAGCCGTTGATGATCCAGGGCTCGATCTTGAGGTGTTCGGTGGGGAAGATCTGGATGCGGATGCCCTCAAAGAACCAGGGCGTGTTGGAGGAGACGTAAGAAGGCTGGTAGGCCCAGTTGTCGAAGTTGTAGTAGCTGAAGAGGCCGACGTAAGACATGAAGATGCCGGCATCGATGTTAATGCCGTGCATGACGTTGGGGATCTGATAACCGCCGTAGGCTTCGGAGAGATAGCGGTCGGCGTCGCCGATATCCCACTGGCCCTTGGAGTAGCTGGGGTCGTTGCGGATGGTGGCGGTGGAGTACATGCCAAACTGGGTCATGAAGCGGGCGTGGGCGTTGTCGAGGTGGAAGTCGCCGCCCAGGCCGAACTGCTCGAGCTGGATCTCGTTGGTGCGAAAGAGCTCGCTCGAGCCGCTCATGGTGTCATCCTGGGGGCGGTTGAAGTCGTAGTTGTAGGTGATGTCGGCGCGGATCTCGGGGGTGAAGAACTTGGAGTCGTAGGCGGTGTCCTTGTTGCGGGGATTGCCGTTGAGCCAGGTCCAGTCCCAGTCGGAGAATGCGGGGGCGTGGGGATCCTTGGCGGCGGGCGCCGCAGGAGCAGCGGGCTCTTGCGGGGTGACGGCCTTGACCATGGCGGGCGTGGCCGTAGGCGCCGCGGCGTGCAGGACGGAGGCTTGCTGGAGACCGAGGAGGTTTCTTTCCGCGGCGGTGAGCGCGGCGGCGTCGCTGGAGCTCTGGAGCGTGGACGCGTGCTCCTGCCGGACCTCTTTCTCCAACTGGTCGATGCGGGCCTTGAGGACCTCGACCTCCTGCTCCAGAGGCGACTGGGGGGTTGCCGTGGAAGCGGCGGGATGGGTGGTGGTGGTGCCGGGGGCGGCCGGTGGGTCTGTGGCTGCCACCTGCGCGGGCTGCGCAGGCGTGGCGGGGGCCGTTTGCGCCAGCCCTGTACAGGTGGTTGCGGTGGCCAGGGCCGCCAGCGCCATGATTCGCGTCAAGATTCGCGTCGGGGCATTCCAAAAGAGACTTCTCATGTTCTCCTCTCGCTTTCTTAGGGACTGCATGGTTTGCGTGGTTGAGTGAGTGGTTGCGATAGGAAAGGGCCACCGCACTACCGGACGCGCCGTACACGAACGCGCCGTCCAGCCAAGAATCCTTCTGCCAGCGAGACCGTTCACGATGGGACTTATGAGGCCCTATCTTTTGCGGGTATCGACCGGCCAACGTGCTGGATACCCAAGGACTATTCGAGCGGAGAAGCTATAAGCGGGACATAAAGCATTCGTAGGATGTTCATATGGAAGACAGGAAACGAGGGAGCGAGGGAGCGAGGCGGCGTGACGTGGCCTGCGCGGGTGCATGCAGGATGCCATGCATCGCGCCTCCAGTGCGGGAAATGAAAAGGGCATAAAGACCACGCGCGAGCCGGCGCGAGGCAAGGAGATAGATCGATGGGCTGGCGCGCACCGGAGGGGAGCGGGCGCCGGGATGGACGCGATGATCCGCATGACCTCGATGCGGAGATCGAGCGCGCAAGCGTTTAGAATGCGGGGAGGAACTAGGCAAAATCGGACGAAGGGCGGGAGCGGGAGTGGCGGTTCTGGCGGTACAGCAGATCCGGCGCATGCGGGGCGGCGCACAGGGCCAGTTGATGCTGGGCGCGGACGGCCACATCTACGTCGTGAAATTCCAGAACAACCCGCAGCACATGCGGGTGCTGGCCAACGAGCTGCTGGCCTCGCGCCTAGCGGCGGCCGCGGGGCTGAGCGTGCCGGAGGCCGAGCTGGTGGAGGTCTCAAGCTGGCTGATCGAGAATACGCCGGAGCTGGAGATCGATCTGGGACGGAGCCACGCGCGTTGCGCACCGGGACTGCAGTTCGGGTCGAGATTCGCCGGGGGATTGATGCCGGGCCAGGTAGTGGACTATCTGCCTGAGGAGCAGCTGGCCGAGGTGAAGAACCTGGGCGAGTTCGCCGGCATCCTGGCGCTGGACAAGTGGACGGGCAATGCCAACGGGCGGCAGGCGGTGTTCACGCGGCGGCAGCGGGAACGCCGCTACAAGGCCGTTTTCATCGACTTCGGCTACTGCTTTCACGCCGGGGAGTGGCGCTTCGAGGATGCACCGCTGCGCGGGGTCTATTACCGCAATGACGTATACCGAGAGGTGAGAGGCTGGGAATCCTTCGAGCCCTGGCTGACGCGCCTCGAGACCATGGCAGCGGAGACGGTGTGGGCGGCGGCCAACGAAATTCCCCCTGAATGGTACGGCGGGGACCTGGCAGAAATGGAGGCGTTGGTGGAGAAGCTGCTCCAGCGGCGAAGCCGTATCCGGGAGGGTATTGAGGCATTTTGGAAATCGGATCGCAGGCCTTTTCCGAAATGGGGAGAGAAGGGAAAAGAGGGGGATGAAGAGGCTTGGAAAGGGGAGAGGTGGGGGACTACGATGAGGGTGAATTGAGGTTTCAGGTATCAGGTGTCGGGTTTCAGATTGCTTGCCTGCACTGATCGCTGACCACTGATCACTGACCACTGAAACCTGAAACCTGGAACCTGACACCTGATACCTGACCGAACTATGGGCGGCGACTCGACAAGACGCAACTGCGAGTTTCAACTGCTCCGGTACGTGCCGGATGCGGTGCGGAACGAGTATGTGCACATCGGCGTGATTCTGCGCGAGGCGGCGACGGAGGACCAGCCGGGGCGCCCCCAAGAGCACCCCGATGACCGCCCCGGGGGCCGTGTCGAGGTGCGGTTCACGCGCGACTGGCGGCGGGTGAAGTGCCTCGATCCGGACGCCGACACGGCGCTGCTCGAAGGCATGGAGAGCGAGCTGCGACGGCGCCTGCAGCAGGAGCCCGGCGGGCGGCTGATGCGCATTCTCGAGGAGTCGCTCTCGCTGAACGTGCAGATGACCGAGCCCAAGGCCTACCTGGCCGAGAGCATGCCTGCAGGCATGGAAGAGCTGATGCGGCTGTACATCGAGCCTCCGGCGCGGGAGCGCACGGCGCGGCTGAGCGGGCGTGCCGCCATCCAGGCGCGCATGCGCAGCGAGTTCGAGCGCGCCGGGGTGTGGGACCTCTTGCGCAAGAGAATTGCCGCCGCGCAGTACACGCGCCCCGGCGATCCGCTGCGCATCGATCTGGGCTACCGGCCCAACGGGGTGGTGCGGATGTTTCACGCCGTAAGCCTGGAACCGAAAATCGGCCCGAAGGTTGCCACGGGAGTTGCCGGGGGTTTGGAGATGGCCAAGGTGCTGGCCTTCTCGGCCGCCGCATTGCGCGCCGGCGTGGAGCGGGTGGAGAAGGCGCAACTGGAGCTGACGGCGGTGATCGAGCCGGCGGCGCGGGTGGGGGCCACGGACGAGGAGCCGGAGCGGCTGGAGATGTACCGCTTTGGCGTGGAGACGATGGAGGAGCACCAGATTCGCGTCTTGACCACTTCGGATATGGAGCGTGTGGCGGAGACGGCGCGGCGGGAGCTGCGGGTGTAAAACCCAGGGACTAGGGACTAGGGACTAGGGAACAGGGAACAGGGAATGGGAACGGATTGGCTGTCAACGTTTGTCGGCGCCTGACTCCCGGCAGCAGATGGGCGCCGGCGACCGGAATTGGCGGGGGTCCGGGGGTCCGGAAGCCTCAGAAAAAAAGTTCGCAGAGTTTGCAGATAATTTCCCCGCTTCGCGGTAGGATCGATTTTGTTGATGGATTTTGGCGCTTCGCTGCCATGGATTGAGCTCTGAGCTCGCGGCGGAGAGCGGCCGCAAGAAGTTTGACTTTTCGAAAAGGCATGGCCCAGGGGCCGTGCCTTTTTGTTTTCGGGGCAAGTTCCGAGACCAGGTACAGAACAAGGTTCGGGACAAGATTCGGAGCAAGGTTCGGGAATGGGTTCGGAACAAGGAAGGTGCGCGTGAGGGTAGGGGAGCAGTTGCGGGAGATGTGGCGCGAGGTGCGCCGTGGCGGGCGCGACGGCCGCGGCGGAGAGGCTCAAGCCGCGGAGATCAAGTCCACGGAACTGAGGGCTACGGAACTGATGGCCGCGGCAGAGGCGGAGCGCAGGACGCTGGCTCTGCCCGCGATCCTGAGCCCGGTGCAATTTCCGGGTCGGCACCTGCCCAAGCCGACGCCGATGAATCTGCGGCGGTTTGCGGAGACGCCGGTGGTGCGGCGAGCGATCAACGTGATCAAGGATCGCATCGCGGCCATGGACTGGCAGGTGCGAGTGCGGCGCGGCTTCGAGGCCGGGGACGTGGGATATGTGGAGCGCAAGCTGCGGGCGTTGCGGCGCACGCTGGAGGAGCCGAACCCGACCGACAGCTTCAGGACGTTGATCGAGCAGGCCATCGAGGATGCGCTGACGGGCGGCTTCGGGGCCATCGAGATGGAGGCGACCGGCGATGCGGAGCGGCCAGCCATGCTGTGGCCGGTGGACGGGGCGTCGATCCGCATCAACGCCAGGTGGGAAGGGCAGGAAGATGTGCCGCGCTATGCGCAGGCCATGCCGGGACAGCTGGAGTCGAGCGCGGTGGAGCTGTTTGACAACCAGCTGATGTACATCCGCATGAACCCGCGCAGCTTTACGCCCTTCGGGCTGGGGCCGCTGGAAGTGGCGTTCGAGACGGTGAATCAGTTTCTGAGCGCGCACCGGTTCGCGGGAAAACTGGCGGCGAACTCGGTGGCGCAGTATGCGTTGTGGCTGAACGAGGCCACGCCCGCACAGCACGACCGGCTGATTCGCTGGTGGCAAGACGAGATCGAGGGCACGGGCCGCGTGCCGATGCTCTCGACCGAGCAAAAGCCGGAGGTGTTGCGCTTCGTCCAGGGCACGGACGCGGACCTGCGCCTGGCCTGGCAGGAGTTTCTGATCCGCATGGTGGCGAACGCCTTCGGGCTGCCGCCGCTGATGCTGGGGTTGGAGGCCGATGTGAATCAATCGACGGCCTCGGAGATGGCCGATGAGGCGTTTCGCGGCGCCATCTCGCCCCTGGCGTTGCTGCTGGCGCAGCACATTTCGCGGGACCTGTTCTCGAAGTGCATCGGCTGGCGCGAGTTCGAGTTCGCCTTCAACGAGCTGAGCGCGCGCGACGAGGAGACGGAGTTGCAGGTGCAGGTGCAGCTGCTGCAGGCCGGCGTGCTGACGGTGAACGAGGTGCGGGCCATGCGGGGGCTGGCGCCGTTAGAAACAGGTGTTAGGGATCAGGGGTCAGGTGTCAGTTGATGGCCGAGGCCTGATCCCTGAAACCTGAACCCTGAAACCTGGCGAGTGGAGCGAGCAGATGCGACTGGAAGCGATGGCGGTGGAGATTCCTCATGTGGACAAGCATCCCAACCGGGTGCCGTTCGAGGGAGTGTTGACGGTGGTGAATGCAGCCAGCGACAAGGCGCCGGCCGGGGCGCGCGGGCACCGCGTGATGCTGACGCGGGAGGCGGCGGAAAAGGCGCTGCCTTCGCTGCTGGGCATGGCCGTGGATTACCGGCCCGGCTGGGACGGGCACGATGCGCGGCGCAAGATCGGCCTGCTGACCGAGGCCGATGTAATCGGGCAGCGGCTGGTGGTGCGCGGTTATCTCTACGCGCGCGATTTTCCCGAGGTGGCGGCGGCCATGGCGGCGCACGCGCCGGAGACGATGGGCATGAGCTACGAGCTGGCCGACGCGCGCGTGGAGGACATGCGGGCCGAGGTGTGGAAGCTGACGCGTGTGACCTTCACCGGCGCGGCGATTCTGCTGCGCGAGAAAGCGGCGTACCGGGCGACGAGCTTCAGGATGGCGAGTTAGCAAGTCAGCGAGTCAGCGAAGAGGCTCCGCGCGGCGGGGCCTCTTTTGGGGGCCGGCGAAGCAGGTGTTTGCGCGAAAGGCGCGGAAACAGGAAAGGAAGGACATGGAAAACGACGAGAAAAGCATTGCCGAGCGGCTGGAGGCCGCGACCACACAGCTCGAAAGGACGCTGAACTGGCTGGAAGAACGCCAGGGCGCACTGTCGGGCGAGGTGGAGAAGATCTCGGCCACCGTGGAGCAGAGCCGGCGGGAGACTGAACTGGCCGAGAAGCTGGCCACGGCGGAGCGGGAGCTGGCCGAGGTAAAGGCCGCATCCGCGCCCAACGCAGTGAACCCTCTGCGCCGGACCATGCCCGCGGCCACGGCGGAGATGCTGGCCAAGCACGGCATCGGCGAAGGGCCGGTGGATGTGCGGGCCCTGGATGCGGCGTTGTCGGGGCTGAGCCTGGAACAGCGCATCGCCGTGAAGACGCAGCTGCTGCGGGCGGGCGCGATTTCGTAAGGTGTCAGGTTTCAGGTGTCAGGGTTCAGACCCGAAGCAGTAGTCGCGGTTGAAACGCAACACCTGAACCAAAGAGCCTGACGAATCCGCGGATTTGGGGGTTAGCAATTGCGGCTCACAGCTGCGAGTACACCTGATCCCTGACACCTGAAACCTGAAACCTGAAACACGGCCCCATGGAGGGGGTGGAGAGAGCTATGAACGCAACCTTTGCAGATATTCACGCGGCAGCAGATTACATCGGGCCGGGCGCTGTTGAAGTTCCGCTGTACCAGACGGAGATCTTCGACATTTGCCGGCGGTCGAGTCCATTTGGACAGCGCATCAAGCAGGTTCCGGCAACGGGTCATCCCTCGCGCTTCTTCGAGGAGACGGCCATCCCCAATCCGGGCACGGTCGGCTTCGTGAATCCGCGCAGCATCAATCCCACGGTGGTAAGCCCGACGCGCATCGAGCTGAGCGTGCCGCTGAAGGCGATTGTGGCGCAGATCAACTACAACCTCTTCGACATTGAGCTGGGCGATCAGCAGAAGCAGTTCGCGTACCTGCAGGCCAAGGACCTGGTAGATACGGTGAGCGGCGTGATGGTGGCGCACGACGTGGCCCTGTGGCAGGGCAACGACACCAGCCTGAGCGCGCCCACGACCACGCAGTACATGGGCTGCGCGGCGCAGATCGCGGCCGGCGGCAACTCCGTGACCGTGACCACCTCGATGAAGATCGTGGACACCATCAAGACCACGATCGCGCAGATGGTTTCGAGCACCGGCTATCGCGTGCGGCCGACGGCCATCTATGCCAACCCGGTGCTGCTGGACCTGATCGACCAGGAGATGAAGACCGACTACAACGTGGTGCTGAACACCACGCAGATCACGGCGGGCTTCACGGTGAAGATGCTTTCGACGCAAGCCGGCGATCTGCCGCTGATTCCCGACTGGAGCCTGCCGTATACCGGCACGCCGGGAACGGGCAACGCGGTGCTTCCGGCCTACATCGTGACCGAGGACCTGATCGAGTATCACTGGCTCGGCGATCCGGCCCCGCGCATCTTCCAGCTCGGACTGCCCAACTCGCTGACCTACCAGTACGTGGCGGTCAAGTTCGGCGCGCCGGTGGTGAAGGGCGCGAACTTCGCGCACACCCAGGTGCTGGTGGGGCGGTAGGAAGAAGCAGGGATCAGGTTTCAGGGATCAGGGGTCAGGGACCGGCGAGCAGACTGTTCGCCACATGGTTCTCGGCACCTGAACCCTGACACCTGACACCTGAACCCTAAGGAGATTTTTATGGCCTATCTCGAGCCAGCGGATTACCCGAACTATGGATTGCCGGTTGGGACCACTGCGGACTGGATCACGGCCGCCACGGCGTTGATCAACAGCTATTGCCGGCGGCCGGACCTGAACGTCGTCGAGTACATCGAGCGCCTGCGCGTGACGGCGGGAGCGCAAACGGTGCGCCTGAGCTATCTGCCGCTGGCGCCGCTGGCTCCGGCCACTTCGCCGCTGGTGGGCATCGAGGGCCGCTATGCCAGGCCCCGGCGCGGGGAGATCCCGCACGAGCCGTTAAGCGATATTGCGTGGGCGTTCGCACTGCCCGGGCAATGGACGGCGATCGATCCCACGCTGGTGGATTTCGACCCGGCGAACGGCGAGCTGACGCTGCCCTGGAATGTGCTGGGGCTGCCTTACAACGAAGTGCGCGTGACGTATACGGCCGGTCTGACGACGATCGGCGACGACGTGAAGTCGGCGTGCGCGCAAATTGTGCGCAACGCGCAGGCCACGCCGGCGCTGAACGCCAGCATGAGCAGGATCGACACCATGCAGGTGAAGTACTTCTCAAGCTCGTTGATCGACGAGACGGTGCAGGAGTGGCTCAAGCCTTACGTTGCGAACAGGCTGGGTTAAAAGCAGGTGTCAGGTGTCAGGGATCAGGGGTCAGGTGTTGGACTTGCTGATGCGGAGGATCTCTGAAACCTGAAACCTGACACCTGAAACCTGTGCCTGGCCACCGGCCACTGGAAATGGGAGCAAGTTATGAGTGACACAGCGCCGCGCAACCCGAGGGGAGCGCCGCAGATGCTGGCAGATGCCTTGCTGCGAAGCGCGTCAGGCACCACGGCCCTTCTGCGCGTGACCACGGCAAGCACCGACACCAGCATGTTAGAGGTGGGCCTGGTGGCGACTACTTTCGCGGAGGTCCCGGTGAGTCCAGTTCTGATGCGAAAGCTGCGGCCCACCTGGCAGGAAGGCGGAGAGTCGAAGTGGGAACTGCTGGTTTCGGCCACCAGCGTCGAGCAGCAGGTGAACGCGCTCGATCTGGTGTCGGCGCAGGCTCTGTTTGCCATGACGCTGACAGTGACGGTGGCCGGGCAGGACTATCTGATTGAATCCATCGCCTCCAACGAAGCCTTCGGACAGGTGTATCTCTACCGGCTGCTGTTGCGCGAGGCGCGGCAGCAAGGAGTGTAGGGAGCAAGGGCGCAAGGGAGCGAGGGAGCAAGAAGCAGGAGTCACATTAGATAATTGGCGCGCCACTCTCTGAGAATTGAGAGCCAATCGCCAACTAATAGTGATTCGGAAAGGCAATTGGGAAGCAAGGAAATGCGATCGGGGCGGTCTTTCTGATCCCTGATCCCTGATCCCTGTTCCCTGTCTTCTTATGCAGAATGCGAAAGATTCGTTTTACATGGCGCTGCGCGCGCGCCTGACGGCAATCAATCCGGAAAGGACCATCCTGCTGCGCGGTGCGGTGCGTCCGGGAATTCTGGTGGAGGAGGCGGAAGCGCCCTTCAGCCAGCTACCCAGCGACGTGTTTGTGCTGCGCTGGACGGGCCTGGCGGCGGACCTGGATCTGGCTTCCACCATGGCGGCGGAACAATGCGAGATCACGTACCAGACCTGCGGAACGCAGAGCTTTGGCGGGTTGGATCGCGGGCGCGCCTTGAGCGCAATGGATGAGGAGCTGATGGCGATGCTGCAGCCCTTCTATACGCCCAAACTCAACTACGCGGCGACGCCTGCGGCCGCGATGCTGACCCAGGTGTTTTGGGACGAGCCTGTGTTTGGGCCGGCGGCGATCAATCGCGACCGGCTGGGGCGCAACGCGAGTGTGATGGTGTACAGCTACCAGGAGCAGGGGGAGTAACGGCTTCGCTAGGTTCCAGGTTTCAGGTGTCAGGTTTCACATCCTGACCCCTGACCCGTGACACCTGAACCCTGAAAGGGATTTCACAATGACATCAACATGGTTTTCCGCTCCGGCGCCAGTGACGCGGCGGGTGCGCGCATACTTTGCGCCCGTGAACCGGGCGGCACAGACGCCCGTGCTCTTCGATCCATCGCAACAGGGCGGGTTCAGTCTGGAGGCTCCGCCGGCACCGTGGATCGACCTGGGCTGGATTCTGGATTTTGCGCGCAAGCCGGCAAGCAAGTCGACAGCATTGCTGACGGGCATTCCTGCCGCGGCGCTCGAGCAGGTGCGCGAGACCGTGCAGGCAGAGGTGAGTCTGCAGTTCCTGAGCTGGACCAAGCTGACCATGGCGCTGGCAACGGGCTCACAGCACATGAATGTCCTGTCTGTGGCGGGCGACCCAACGCTGGCGGCAGATGGAGCGACGGCCGCGCCGGCAGTGACGCCGCAGAGCGGCTCGACCAGTACGTCGATCCTGCTGGCGTCGACCGATGCAGCCAAATTTACGGCGGGAGCGATTGTCGCGGTGGACGTGGATTACACCGGGCAGACAGGTTACGTGGGTTGCCCGGTTGCGGGCGCCTATGTGCGCCAGGCGTTGACGGATGTGGATTACATCCGGCGTGTCACCTTCAACGTGGCGCTGGTGGCGCAGGTGACGACAACAGGGTTGACGCTTGCCGGACCATTGCCCGGAGGCGCGCCGGCCGCGGGCGCAAAGCTGCAGGCGGTGACGGGTTTTGTGGACCGCGAAGGCGGCAGCTTCTATCAGGAGTGGTCGGCGCTGTTTTTGATGCAGGGCAGCCAGGGAGAAAAGATCTTCTTCCACTATCCGCGATTGCAGGCCATGAGCGGCGCGGAAGAAGCCATCGCCCCGCTCAACGGGAAAGATCGGAACGGACAGTCGCGGGTGACGCTGAAAGGGCAGTTTCTGGCGCTGCCGGTGACGGACCCGCTGGACGGCGAACGCGTGGTTTGCTATCGGAGTTTTCTGCCGGCGGCGCATGCGTTGGTATAGGACGCGGTGAAGATCGCAAGTAAAGGGATTCGAGAGTCAAGATGAAGATTACGATCCAAGGGCGTGACTACACGGCGGTCCTCGATGCCGTGCGTCCGTTGACCATTGAGCGGAAGATCAACGAGCCCTCCATCTGCCAGATGTGGCTGAGCCTTGCTGCCAATGGAAGTCTCGCGTCGCCCTCCCGCTTCCAAACGCTGGCGGTGACGGGCGATGACGGCACGACCTACTTCACGGGATACATTGCCGTGAGCCCGCTGCCGGAGTACGCGGGGATGGGCCTGGAAGGCCCGCGTTACCGCACGGCCATCCAGGCGGTGAGCGACGAACTGCTGCTGGATCAGATGCTGATGCCAGCGAGCGTGAATGCATCGGGAGAAACCGCCGGGGCATTGCTCGCCGCACTCGTTACCCATACCGGCTCGACGGCGCTCTCGACACAGGAGCTATCCCTGCAGGTTCCGGTGGGCAACTTCGCTCCCGATCCGGGCGCGAACTGGAGTAAAAGCGCGGGACAGGCGGCCAGCATGGCGCGCGCCGCGTATCGCGCCCTGAACGGCGCCATCATGCTCGCCGCCGTACAGACCACGGTGCATCCGCTGAACGAAAGCGACGGAAGTTTGAATCTTGCCAGCCTGGCACTTACGGCCAGCGTGAAGCGCGCACTGGCCAACGATGTGACCGTGTGCGGCGAGAACGAGCCGGTGGCCTACGTGACGGAGTATTTTCTGGGCGACGGCGTGACGACGGAATTCGACCTGGCCGAGGATCCGTTCTTCCCGGTGACATCGAAGTCGATGATCGTCAGCGAGCTCTTCAATGAACCGGAGATCAACCAGACGGTTTGGTGCGCCAGCGGCGGAGGGTACATCACGCTCGGACCCAACGGCCTGGCGATGAACGGCGGCAACGGCATCGACGGCGAAACCACGCTGGCCTGGCTCGATCCCATCGAGATGGGTGGGACGCTGCTGCTGGAACTGGTGGGAGTGACGCTGTCTCCGGGCAGCAAGGGCATCCTGGGCGGGTTCTTCAACGGCTACCAGACCGCATCGGGTTGCACCGCGGGGATCCAGGCCACTGCGCAACAGGGCACCGGAGCCGTAACGTTGCAGCCGATGGTGCAGGGCACAGCGGCGGGAACCACCTTTGCGGTGAATCCCGCCAACACGTACACACTGCGCCTGCGCATTCACTGCCCGGAGTGTTACCGCGCGCCGGCGATGTACTATGCCTTCGGGGATAACGGCCCCATCGGCGCAGGCGGAGTATGGCTGATCGCGCCGGGCAACATCCAGATGGAGGTGCAGGAGTTCGTCAACGGCGTGGGCGCAACGCCGGTGACGCTCTACGACGGTGCGGTCACGAATCTGCCCGCGCCCTGCAATCTGGTTCCGGTGAGCAGCATCAATTTAATCGGCACCATACGCGCCATCAACCTGAGCAACCTGGGTTCGGGATGGGTGGTGAGCACACCGCCCAACGGCGGACCCTACACGCGGCGCATCGGGACAACGGCGGAGGCGGCGGAGTGCCATATCGAGCGCACCGGCAAGCTGGCCTTCTACACCGGCTATACACCGGTTGCGGGAGAGCAGATTGCGGTGAGTTACCGCACGATTGGCCGCGCCGTGGGCCGCGCGGTGAACACAGCGAACCAGCAGTCGCTTGCCGCAGCCGGATCGCCATCGGTGGCCGCGTGGATCGGCTCGGTGACCAATCCCCCGGCGCGCACTTCAACGGATTGTCGCAGCGCGGCGCAGGTGATGGAGCAGGCCGCGGCCAGCACGAGCGCACTGTGGAGCGGCACCTACAAGGGGAACCGCGCCAGCTTCTCGAGCGACGTGTGGCCGGGCGATGCACTGCTTCTCAACGCGCCATCCACGAACCTGAACGCTCAGGTGGTGGTGCGCACGGTGAAGGTGACGTACAGCCCGAGCTTGCCCGATCTCGTGGAATACGAGATCGCGTTTGCCAACGACTGGGCCGACGACCTGGCCATCAAAACCAGCACCACGGTGCCGGCGAATGCATGGCTTCCGGCGCCGGTGAATCCCACGGTGCTGGCCAATCTGACCGGCCTCACGGTGACGGCGCTGAACGGCAGTACCGTCACAGTCAATATGGGCGTGACTCCGCCTGCCGGCGGCGGCTTCGAGGTTCGCCTGCGCGACTTCGCGTTCATGCCCGGGCAGGATCCGACGCTGGTGCTGCGGGGCTCGCAGCCGAACCTGACGTTCCTGCGGGTTTCGGCGAGCGACCGGTTTTACATCCGGATGTACGACGGCTCCACGCCGCCCAACTATTCCGAGTTCTCAACGGCGTTGTTCATCAACCTGCCGCTGAGCGGATAAACGAGTCAGCTAGTCAGCGAGTTAGCGAGTCGGCAAGTCAGCGAGCCGGCAGGCCAGATGTTGGGTGTTTTCTGACACCTGACCCCTGAAACCTGACCCCTCAACGGAGTGCGGTGCATGCGCATGATGAATGAATTCGAAGCCCAGGTGATCAGCGATTTGAGCGTGCTGAAGTCGCAGATGGCCGGCCTGATGGGCGACGGCAACGGTGGCCGCCTGGCCGAACTGGAGCGGCGCATGGATCGTCACGAGCAGAACTGGCAGCGCGCCAAAGGCTTTCTTGCTGCGGTCAGTGTGCTGTTCGCCGTGATTGAAGTTGCCGTGGAGGCGTGGCACCGGCACTGAGTGCGCTGGAGCGAGGGGAATCTTCGTATAATCTCCCCATGAGCCAACAACCGCTGGTGGGCGTGGTGATGGGCAGCAAGAGCGACTACGAAGTCCTCTCCGCGGCCATCGAGATTTTGCGCGAGCTTGGAATTCCGCACGAAGCGCGAGTGCTAAGCGCACACCGCACTCCCGATCAGCTTTTCGCCTACGTCGAGAAGGCCACGGCGCAGGGCATGCGCGTGATGATCGCCGGAGCCGGCGGCGCGGCGCACCTGGCCGGCGTGATTGCCGCCAAGACATTGGTTCCGGTGTTGGCCGTGCCCATTGCAGCCACTCCACTCAATGGTCTGGATTCGCTGCTGTCGATGGTCCAGATGCCGAAAGGCATCCCTGTGGCGACGCTGGCCATCGGCAAGCCGGGAGCGGCGAACGCCGCGCTCTTCGCGGCCGAGATTCTGGCGCTGAACGACACGGCGCTCTACGAACGGCTGGCTGCCTGGCGCGCCAAGCGCGCACAGGAAGTGCTGGAGTCGAAGCTGCCGGAGTGAGAATTATTCTTGAGGATGTAGATAGATTTGAGCGTGATCCCAGGTCCCAAAATCGGGACCTGGGGCACCCGGGTTCGTTGTGAGATTGCATTCCGAACTGCAGATCCTTCGACTCCCTTCGTTCGCCGCTGCGGACGAAGGTCGCTCAGAATGACAACATTTGATATTGTGCGCAAGAGGTGCGGCGCTAAGTGAGTTGCTCGGCCGTCGAAGCTAAGACAGTGCTTGCTCGGCCTTTTCCCAGCGCTTAGGACGGCGATTTTGCTGCAGGATCTTTTTGCGCAGGCGCAGCGACTTGGGCGTGACCTCGACAAACTCATCGTCGGCGATGAACTCGATGGCCTGTTCGAGATTCAGCGTTTTGTACGGCACCAGACGAATCGCGTCATCGGCGGTGGAGGCGCGCATGTTGGTCATCTTCTTTTCGCGCACCACGTTCACGTCGAGATCGTTGTCGCGCGAGTGCTCGCCCACGATCATGCCTTCGTACACCTCGACGCCCGGCCCGACGAAGAGAATGCCGCGCTCCTGCAGGCCGTTGAGCGCATAGGTCGTGGTCAGTCCCAGGCGGTCGGCGATGAGCGCGCCCGTGGGCCGCTGCGGAATCTCACCTTGATACGGAATGTAGCCGTCGAAGAGGGAATTCATGACGATCGTCCCGCGCGTTTCAGTCAGCATTTCGCTGCGCAGGCCGATGAGGCCGCGGCTGGGCACGCGAAATTCGAGGCGCACGCGGCCCGAGCCGTGATTGTGCATCTTGGTCATCTCGCCCTTGCGGGGCCCAAGTTTTTCAATCACCACGCCGGTATATTGCTCGGGCACGTCGATGGTGAGGTGTTCGACCGGCTCCATGCGCACGCCATCGACCATGCGGGTCACAATCTCCGGCCGGCCGGCCATCAGTTCGTAGCCCTCGCGGCGCATCATTTCGATGAGAATGGCAAGCTGCAGCTCGCCGCGCCCCAGCACTTTGAATGCATCGGGCGAGCCGGTTTCTTCAACCCGAATCGAAACGTTGGTGAGCAGCTCTTTTTCGAGGCGCTCGCGCAGATTGCGGCTGGTGACGTACTGGCCTTCGCGGCCCGCAAACGGCGAGTTGTTCACGTTGAACTGGATGGCGATGGTGGGCTCGTCAATGACGATGAGGGGCAGCGGCGCGGGGTTTTCGACGCTCGTGATGGTTTCGCCGATGGTGATGCCTTCGATGCCGGCCACGGCCACGATGTCGCCCATGGTGGTCTCGGTGGTCTCGGTGCGCTTGAGGCCGGAGAAGGTGAAGAGCTTGGTGATTTTGGTTTTGTAGAGCGAGCCGTCGCGGCGCGAGATGTTGACCTCATCGCCTACGCGCAACGTGCCCTGAAAGACGCGGCAGATGGCGATGCGTCCGAAGTAATCGGAGTAATCGAGATTGGTGACCAGAATCTGCAGCGCGCCTTCAGGATCGCCGGTGGCTTCGGGAATGGTGTCCACGATGGCCCGGAAGAGCGGCTGCAAATCCGTGCCGGACTGGGCGGGATCGGTGGTCGCCGTGCCCGCCTTGGCCACCGCGTAGAGCACGGGAAACTCGAGCTGCGATTCTTCGGCGTCGAGGTCGATGAAGAGATCGTAGATCTCGTTCAGCACTTCCTGCGGCCGTGCGTCGGGGCGGTCGATTTTGTTGATGACGACGATGGGAGGGAGCTTGGCCTCGAGCGCTTTCGAGAGCACGTAGCGCGTCTGCGGCAGCGGTCCCTCGGCCGCGTCCACCAGCAGCATTACGCCGTCGACCATCTTGAGCGCGCGTTCCACTTCGCCGCCGAAATCGGCGTGGCCCGGGGTGTCGACGATGTTGATTTTGCCGCCGCCGAAGTTGATGGCGGTGTTCTTGGCCAGAATGGTGATGCCGCGCTCGCGTTCCAGTTCATTCGAATCCATCACGCGCTCGGCTACCTGCTCGTTGGCGCGAAAGGTTCCCGCCTGGCGGAGCATGGCGTCGACGAGCGTGGTCTTTCCATGATCCACATGGGCGATGATGGCGATATTGCGTATCGTCTGGCTCAAAACTTCAAGAGTTCCTTCTATCGGGTATGGCCGCGCGGGCCCTCGGGACGGTGAGGGGAGTAAAAATGCCATGCGCCGCACAGCGCGGCTGCTCTTATTCTATCAGCCGCGGAGTGCCGGCGGATTCACGCGCCAGCAACAAACACATTCCACGGCCACATTCCAGTTCCGCGGCCGCCGCGCGAGGGATTACACTTCTGGAGTAGATGAAAACCGCCGTTCACGACCGCCCGCAGTCTTCGTCCCGCCGCCGGCTTGCCCGGCAGGCATGCGCCTTCGCCGCTTTCGCTGCCTTTGCACTCTGCTTCCTGCTCGCACCGCAATGGATTCGCGCGCAGGCTTCGCCGTCGGCAGGCCAGCTCCGCATTTACTCCATCGATGTCGAAGGCGGCCAATCCACGCTGCTCGTGGCGCCCTCCGGCGAGTCGCTGCTGGTTGACACCGGTTGGCCGGGCAACAACGGCCGCGACGCCGAGCGCATTCTTGCGGCCATGCACGATGCCGGCATCAGGCGCATCGACCATGTTCTGATCACGCACTATCACGACGATCACGTAGGCGGCGTGCCCGAGCTGGTGGCGCACGTTGAGGTGGAAGAGTTCCTGGACCACGGCGAGAACCGCGAAGACGCGGCCGACACGCGCAACAACTACGCAACCTACCTGAGCGCCATCGCGGGCCATCGGCGGCGCATCGTGCATCCCGGCGATACCATTCCCATCGGCGGCCTGAGCGTGGTCGTGCTGACTGCCGACGGCGAGCACATTGGCGCGGTTCCCGGCATCACGCCAACGCCCAACTCCTACTGCGCCGGCGAGCACGCGTGGCCCGACGATCCCACGGAAAACTCGCGCTCGGCAGGCATCCTCGTCACCTTCGGCAAGTTCAAGTTTCTCGATCTCGGCGACCTGACCGGCAAGAAGGAAGTGGCGCTGGTTTGCCCGAGCAATCCGATCGGAACCGTCGACCTTTATCTGGTCACGCATCACGGCATGGATTGGTCGAACTCGCGCGCCATCGTCGACGCCGTGCATCCCCGCGTGGCCATCATGAACAACGGCGCGCACAAGGCCGGCAAGCCGGCGGCGTGGCAGATCGTGCACGACAGCCCCGGACTGATCGATCTGTGGCAACTGCATACGGCCGAGGACTCCGATGCCGCGCACAACAGTCCCGAGGTGCTGATTGCCAATCCAAGGGGCGACGGAGACGGTCACGCGTTGAAGGTGGTTGCCCTGCCCGACGGAAGTTTCTCTGTGACCAACACGCGGACGGGAATGACGAAGCAGTATCCGCGCAACTAGAGCGGCGTTCCGGCTACGCGCTGCGGCGCGTGGCCGCGGGTGAAACCCGGAGCGATGCCGGTCTATAATCGCATCCGCAACCGAAACACCGTTCACAGCGCTCTGAATCTTCGGAGGAATCGTCTTATGACTTCATCTCGCCGGAACTTTATTGCCGGCCTGGCGGGCGCGGGTGCGCTGGCAACATTGCCGCGACCGGTGCGCGCCGCCGCCTGTCCCTTCCGTCTCTCCGTCATTAACGACGAGATTTCCCCCGACTTCGATCACGCCTGTTCGGTTGCCGTCAACGACTTTGGCCTGCAATGGATCGAGATTCGCAGCATGTGGAACAAGAATGTAACCGACCTGAACGCCGATGAGGTCGATCGCGCGCGCCAGATCCTGGAAAAGTACAAGCTGCGCGTCACCGACATTGCCAGCCCGCTCTTCAAGGTCCACTGGCCGGGTGCGCCTATATCAAAGGAGGGGCCGCGGCGCGACACGTTCCACGCCGACTTCGACTTCAAGCAGCAGGACGCGGTGCTCGAGCGCTGCATCGATCTCTGCAAGGCTTTCGGGACCGATCGCATTCGCTGTTTCGATTTCTGGCGGCTCGACGATCCCAAGCCGTATCGCGCGGCCATCAACGATAAAGTGCGCGAAGCGGCGCGCACCTGCGCCCAGCACAATCTCATCCTGCTGCTCGAAAACGAACCGGCCTGCAACACAGCCACCGGCAAGGAAGCTGCGGAGATACTGGCTGCTATCGCCGAGCCCAACTTCATGCTCAATTGGGATCTCGGCAACTCCGCGACTTTTCCCGATGACACGCCCTACCCCGACGACTACAAATTGCTGCCCAGGCATCGCATCGGCCACTGCCATTGCAAGGACACGATTCGCAAACCTGACGGCAAGTTCGAATGGGCGCCTGTGGGCGGCGGCATCATCGACTGGGTGGGTCAGTTCCGCGCCTTCGAACACGATGGCTATCACTATGCTGTGAGCCTTGAGACCCACTGGCATGGCGGCAAGCCCGAACCCGGCAGCAGCATGACCGTCGGTGAGGCCTCAAGCCGCATCAGCATGAAAGGGTTGAAAGAAACTCTGGCCAAAGCCGGCATCAACTGCTGAGGAATTTTTCTACTCGCGTCCTGGGCCGCAATCATTCAAGCGGCATTCACAATGGCGAAACAAGCAGACCGCTAGGATAGGCATGGGAAAACGCCTGAGGGGCGCACCGCGTGCGCCCCTGCTGGCGTCCAATGTCTATGACGCGGATCAACTCATTTGAGATAGGCGCGCACCAGGTCGATCAGATCCTCGGCGAGATCGGGGGCAATCTGTTCCTTGGCTCCGTCCACCAGATGGAAGCGGATGTGTGTCTCCAGCACCTCGGCCATCAGGCTGTTGACGCCTCCACGAACCGCGGCGAGGAGCATCAACTGATCGCCGCAATCCTCGTTGCCCGAGAGCGTGCGCTCCACTGCGTCGAGTTGGCCGCGCAGCTTCTTCACGCGTTGCAGCAGCTTTACTTTTTCCCGATCCTGATGCGACATGGTCTGATTTCCTCGCTTGACAATACCCACCCGGGGTATGGTATTAACCAAGAGGGGGTATACAACCCCTTTCTCTATTCTATGCCTGTCCGCCGCCCCAGCCCGTTGCTCCTCGCGCTCGCCGTTCTGGCTGGCGCCTTTCTGCTCACGGGTACTCTCGCGGCGGCGCAGACGCCCGCCGATTTACCCTCGGCGCCCGAGCCGCAGCGTGCGGCGCTGAGCGACGGAGGGGAGCAGGCTCTGCGTGTATTTATGGCGCCTATGGCCGGCTCCGTCCATTTTGAATTGGCGGCGAGCGGGGCCGATGGGGCCACGGAGGGGGGCGCCGAGGGCGCGGGGCCGACCGCACCACCTGCAGCTGAAACGCTGACCATGTTTCCGCACTCTGACACGGCTCCCTACTGGATCTCCGGCCAGGCCAACAGCATATTGCAGATGCATGGGCATTTTCATTCGCCTTACCAGGGCACGAACAGCCTGATTGACGATGTTGAGGCAAAAGCCTCTGAGGTGACGACGCTCTATTTGGGCTACCAGTTGCACCCCAACACGCGCTACAACACCGATCTGATTGTCGATGTTGAGAATGCCGGCGGGCGCGGCATTTCCCAGGCGCTGGGACTGGCCGGCGAGACAAACCTCGATGTAGTTCGCAACCCCAACTTGAGCACGGTTCCCTATCTTTCGCACGGCGAGATTCATCAGATCATCGGCCTGACGGACGCAACGACCGACCAGGACCGCGGGCCCTTCGCACTGGCGACTAAAGTGCCCGTGCGCCGCTTCGAGATTCGTATTGGCAAGATGAGCTTGCCCGACACCTTCGACATCAATTCCGCTGGGTCGGACAGCCACCTGCAGTTCACCAACTGGACCATCGACAACAACGGCGCGTGGGATTACCCAGCCGATACGCGAGGCTATACCGTGGGCGGAGTTCTGGAGTACGACGACCGCATCTGGTCGGCGCGCTACGCCATCGCAGCCATGCCAACCGTTGCCAACGGGATCACGTTGGATTGGGCCTTCAGCCGCGCCTATGGGCAGAACTGGGAGTTCGAACTACGCAAAGGCCTCTTCGCGCCGATGCTGAATTCCAGGCGCGAAGGCGCGGTGCGCGTGTTGAGCTATGTGAACCACGCGCATATGGGCGATTACCGCGAGTCGGTGCAGCAGTATCTTGCCGGCAAAGTCGCGACTCCGGATATCACGCAGACTGAAAAATTCAGCGCCGTGAAATACGGCTTCGGACTGAATACCGAACAGGAGGTAACCGACAGTCTGCGCCTTTTTGCGCGCTTCGGCTGGAACGAGGATCAACATGAGTCGTTCGCTTACACCGAGGTCGGGCAGACGGTCCTCTTCGGTGGCGATTTGAGCGGCCACGACTGGCATCGCGTGAACGATAAAGTGGGCGCAGCGTTTGTTTCGAACGCCATCAAGCGCGACCACCAGAACTATCTGCACTACGGCGGGCTCGGCTTCCTGCTGGGCGACGGCAACCTGAACTATGGACGCGAGAATATTCTCGAGTGGTATTACAACGCCCATGTATGGCACGGGCTCTACGGAATGGTTGGCGGGTCGCAGATTGAAAATCCCGGCTACAATCGCGATCGCGGCCCGGTGTACGTGTCGACCATACGCGCGCACATCGATTTTTGAGAAGGACAGGGACCTGGCAACCCAGCGGGCACAAATCGCCCGCAGGGGACCCCGGCAGGGAACAAGGGACCGAGGGAACGAGAAGGCTAAAGGCTTACTTTCCCGCTGGTTGTTGCTGCCCCTGGGGCGGCGCAGGCAAGTTGTAAATCACCTCGCCGGGCTTGGCGTAATGCAGTTTTTCCCGCGCCTCACGCTCAATCGCCTCAGGATCCGACTGCAGGCGCTGGATCTGCTGGCGCATTTGCGCGTTTTCCTGTTGCAGGTCTCTGATTTCCTGCTGCAGGGCGCGGTCTTCAGCGCGTTTCTGCTGCCACACCGAGACGCCGTGCCTGCCGTAGATCACGTGCCACGTGACCAGCAGCGCCAGCGCCACGGCGACCACGGTTCCTGCCGGCCGCCACAGCCGTTGCGCCCAGATGAGTGTGCGCTTGCGCAGCGGCACAGGCGTTGTGCCGGGTGCGGCCATTTTCATTTGCGCGGCTTCTTGCGGCATCGAACCTCAATCCACGATCAGCTGAGAACGAATTTTTCGGCCGCCGTGCGCAGGGATTCCATCTCGCCCTGGTTGCGCGCCTCGGTATACGCCCGCACCACCGGCTCGGTCCCGGAAAGCCGGTAGCACACCCACGAGCCATCATCCAGGATCAGCTTCAGCCCGTCGGTCCGCACTACGCTTGCAACCTTGCGCCCGCCCAGCTCCCTGGGATCGGCCTTCAACTTCTCAGTGAACGCGGCCTTCTGCTCCGCGGTCAAGTGGAAGTTCTCGCGAACCGGGTAATAGGAACCAACCTTGGCAAAAAGCGCCTTCAATTGCGTGCCCAGGCTGGCGCCGCGCGTGGCCACCATCTCGGCGATGAGCAGGCCGGCGATGACGCCATCCTTCTCCGGCACGTGGCCGCGGATGGTCAGCCCTGCCGACTCCTCGCCGCCGATGGCGATCTTGTCCTGGTCAATGAGCGCGCCAATGTATTTGAAGCCAACCGGCGTCTCGTACAGAGGAACCTTGTAATAATTAGCGAGCGCGTTGATCAGATTGGTGGTGGCAACGCTCTTGGCCACGCCGTTCTTCCAGCCGCGCGTCTCCACCAGGTAGTCGAAGAGCAGTGCGATCACGTAGTTGGGCTGGATGAAGGTTCCGTCGCCATCCACGATGCCGAAACGGTCCGCATCGCCGTCGGTGGCAATCGCCAGCGCCGCGCCGATCTCCTTCATTTTTTTCTTGGCGTCGCCCAGCAGTTCATCGGAGGGCTCAGGCGCGTGCCCGCCGAAGAGCACGTCGCGATAATCGTGCACGGACTCGACCGGCACGCCGGCTTCGCGCAGCAGGTCGGACGCATAACCGCGCCCTGCGCCCCAGAACGGGTCGTAGACCACTTTGATGCCTGACTTGGCAATGGCCTTCAGATCGACCAGCTCAGCCAGCCGCTTCAGGAACGAAGGCTTCACGTCGACGGTCTCAAATTTCTCCTCGGAGGGGCTGGGAATGCCACCACCCCCGCCGCTGGCGATCTTCTCTACCGCCGCCTCGATCTGTTTGGTGGCTTCAGGCAGCGCCGGCGCGCCGTCGGGCGTGGAGTATTTGATGCCGTTGTACTCCGGCGGATTGTGCGAGGCGGTGAAGTTGATGGAGCCGCAGGTCTTGAGGGTGCGAACGGCATAGGCGATGGCCGGCGTGGGCGCGGCTTCGGGAATCACGATCGGCGTGACACCCGCGCAGGCGAGAACCCTGGCCGCCTCCGCCACAAAGCTCTCGCCGAGGAAACGCGCATCGCGCCCTACCAGCACGCGGTGCGGCGCGGGCATAGTTTTCACGTACTCGGCAATGCCACCGACCGCCAGGCGGATATTGGCTACCGTAAACTCGTCCGCAACAATCGCCCGCCATCCCGAAGTGCCAAATTTGATCGCTGTGCTCATGGTTTTCTCCACGCGCGGCAGATGATCTGTCCGCAAAGTCCATACTGCAACACTTGGCCCCGGTCGGCCAAGCGCGCGCATGGCTGCGGGCTCGCATTTACAGGAAATTTGCGTGCGAAACATTACCGTGCCGTTCCCTGCCGGGCCCGTATAATGCTCGCGTACATTCGAACCAGCCAGGGGGCCCATCATGTCCTCTCGTTCCGCACTCCCTTTCTTGTGTCTATCTGCCATCATCGTTGGTCTTGCTTCCACGAGCGACCTCTTTGTCCACGGTCAAACGGCGCAAGCTCCGCCTGCCGCGGTAGGGATTGGGCCCGGACAGTCTCCGACGCCGCAGCCTGCAGGCGTGCCCACGTTTCGGGTCACCGCCCGCGAGGTTCTGCTGGACGTGCTGGTGGTCGACAAGAGTGGACAGCCGGTGACGGGGCTCAAGGCTTCAGACTTCAGCGTGACGGAGGAGGGAGCGGCGCAAGTCATCCGGCGGGTTGACGAGCATCACGCGATGGCTGCGGCCGAGGTGAGCAAGCTGACCTCGGCGCCCGCGCTTCCGCCCAACACCTTTTCCAACTACACGCCGTTGCGCAATACCAACGCGTCCATTGTGCTGCTGCTCGACGCCATGGATTCGCCGATGGAGGCGCAGATGGCGATGCGCCAACAGCTCATCAATTTTCTGAAGCACATGCAACCCGGGCCTCCGGTGGCGATCTTCCAGCTCGATACCGAGATGCACCTGATCCAAGGATTCACGTCGGACCCCAAGGTGCTGCTTGCAGCCGCGGAGAGCAAACGCGATATGCCGACCATGGCCAAGCCCACCGCGGCGCCGCGCTCCTATACGGGCGATTCGCTCTACCGCCGCACCCTGATGGAGAACTTGCGCAATGGGATGCGCATGTTAGGCAGCTATCTGGCCGCTTATCCGGGAAGAAAAAACCTCATCTGGTTCACGGGGCGAGTGCCGATGACGATTTTGGGACAAGGTTTCGGTAATCCGTTCCGCGATGGAGTGACGGTGAGAGGCAGCGAGGACGAAGCCACGGAACTGACCGATGTGCTGACCGTGAGCCGCATCGCGGTGTACCCGGTGGATACGTACGGCCTGGTGGCCATCCCCGGCAACTTCGGAGCAGCGGCGGGGCGTGGCGGGATGATGACTGGTCCTGGAATGCGCGGTGGCGGGATGATGAATGGAATCCCCGGCGTCAACAACCATGCAAATATGGACCAGATCGCCGAGCAAACCGGGGGCAAGGCCTACTACAACACCAACGATTTCACGCGCGTGATCGGCGATGTGATCAACACCGGCTCAAGCTACTACACCATGGCGTACGCGACCACCAATACAAAATGGAACGGCGAATTCAGGCGGATCAAGATCACGGTCGACCGGCCCGATGTGGAGTTGCTGCATAAGGATGGCTACTACGCCTACAGCCTCGACAAGCGGGAGCAGAGCGGGGTTGCGGCGATTGAGAAGCGCAAGGCCGACGAGACGGAACAGCAGGAAAGTGGCGGGACCGAAAACGCCCAGCCGCCCGCCGGCGCGCAACCCGCCGGCGCCGCAGCCAACAACCCCGCACTTGGAGCCACGATTCGCCACTCATCCACCGGGGGCTTCGGCGCGGCCATGAGCCTGGGCGCCATTCCGCCCACCGAAATCGTCTTTGCTGCCAGGCTTGAGCCGGATGTGAACGTCGAGAAGATCAACAAGAACACGGCCATGCCGCAGGACAACTTCCTGAAACCCGAATGGCAGCACAAACCCTTCCGCGACTACGCCATTTTCTACGACGCTGACGTGCACAGGGTCCGCTTTACGCGAACGCCGGACGGCATGCGTCACGGCGCCATCGAGTTTGTCGCGGTGGTCTACACCAGCGACGGTGAAGCGGTGAACTCGATCATTGAGACGGCTAAGCTCGATGTGACCGCCGAGCGATACCGCGAGCTGCTCGTATCAGGACTGCAAATGAAAGAGGAAGTCGCGATCCCGGTGAAAGGCAACTTCTTTTTGCGCCTTGGCGTGCACGACAAAATAGGCGACCAGGTGGGCGCGTTGGAGATTCCGGTCGATCAGATCAATCTCCCTGCCGCGAGGTAGGCGAAGAAGGACGGCTCAAACATTTGTTGAGCGGATTGTCTCGCCGGGCGTCTAGTTGGGCAGAGGATGCCCTCCGGCATTTTCGGAAATAGTGTAGCTCTGTTGAGATCGGCTCCAGGTCGCCGCTCCTTGGGGTCGCGTCGACTTGAGCGTGTGCTTTCGGTCTGCAGAATTTCCGAAAATGCTTTGAACCCAATCGAAACATGCCTCGTGCCGTTCTTGAGAACAGCGGGAAAGGGGAGATATGCGACTGATCGGAAATTTAACCGGGAGATACGCACCGAAACTGGCGGCCCTGGCTGCGGCCTGTACGTTGGCCCTCATGATTCTTGCGCCCCAAGTGGGCGCGCAAACACCCACCGGCGGCTCCCAGCCCTGCGAGGCGCGGCCGGCGCCGCCACCGGAGACGGTGCAGACGATCTTTGTCAGCAATGCCGCCGAACAGAATGACCTGAATGACATTGCGACGGACCTGCGCAATGCGCTGCCCAAGGCGCGAATCTTTCCAGTTCAATCACAGAACGCCATCACCCTGCATGCCACCGAGGAGGATCTTGCGACTGCGCAAAAGATCATCGCCGACCTTGACCGGCCTCGGAAGGTCTATCGCCTTACCTACACCATCACTGACTTCGAGGATGGCAAGCGAACCGGATCGCAGCATTTTGTGATCCTTGCTGTCGCGGGAGAGCGGACGATCTTCAAGCAGGGCAGCCGGGTACCCATCGTGACGGGCATGCCGGACAAACAAACTGCTGAGCAGAGCTCCGAGATTCAATACCAGGACATCGGAGTGAGCATCGAGGCGACGTTAAGCGGGTCGCCGGAGAATCTCATGCTGCGCTCGAAGATTGAGCAGTCTAGCCTTAGCGGCGAGAAGACCGCCGACGTCGCACCCGATCCTGTCGTCCGGCAGACCGTTCTTGAGGGATTCTCGGAATTGGCCCAGAACAAGCCTCTCGTTCTCGGCTCGCTCGATTTGCCCGGCACCACGCGCCACCAGGAGATCGAAGTGGTTGCGGAACTGGTTCACTGAGTCCGGTCGCCCAGACTTGCCGCAACGGGTGGGGCGGCCCGCGCCTTGCGCTCCACCCGTCCCGGCTCTCTGAACAGGGGATTTCCCCGACAGTCACTCCCCAAAAAACGACTTGCGCCGCCGAACCCGATTTGGGCTTACAGTGTTTGCAGCATTGTTTTCATTTGGGAGGGGCCTTATGCTCGAATCCACTTCATCCGCTCGCATTGTAATGACCACCGTCGTCAGCCCCGAAGAAGCGGCGCGTCTTGGCCGCGCGCTGGTGGAGGAGCGGCTGGCCGCCTGCGCAACGCTTCTGCCCGCCGTGCATTCCATCTACCACTGGAAGGACCAGATCGAGTCGTCCTCCGAATGCCTGCTGCTGCTCAAGACCGCCACAGACCGGGTGCCCGCCCTGGAAGCCCGCCTGCACGAGCTCCACAGCTACCAAACGCCTGAATTTTTGGTGCTTGCGGTCGAAGCCGGCAGCCATCCCTATCTTGCGTGGCTGTATGCAAGCCTGCGCGAGCCGGCGGGGAAGGTCGCGTAAGCAAAACGGTTTCTCGCAGCGCAAGGCCGTCCGGCGTCGGCGCACGCGCTCTCTGGTATCCTTGGGGAAGCCTGTCCCATGCGCTGGCTTCTCATTGTCCTTCTCGTCTCGCTCGCGGCGCTGCTGTTTGCGGCCGCAGGCGTGGCGCGTCACATCTGGCAACAGCGCACCCGGCAGCGCAGCGAATCGTCTACAGCCATTGAACCGGCCGAGGAGTCTGACCTGGAAGTGAAAGGCTGATTTGCCAGCCGGACAAGGCCATGAAGAATGAAGCGGAAACCGCCGATCCATAAGTGCGGCAGCCGCAACCAATGAGAGAATTTTCGAAGTCTTTATTGCCGAAAGGATCCTCCCCGCTGTGAGTACTCAGACGCCTGGAAAAGCCAGCCAAGCCGCCAGTCCCACCGTCAAGGAAATCTCCATCGCGCACAGTCCCGATTCCGACGACGCCTTCATGTTTTACGGCCTGGCGACAAACAAGATTCGCGTGCCCGGCTATCGCTTCACGCATACGCTTTGCGATATCGAGACCCTGAACCGCCGCGCTCGCGAAGAGGCTTTCTACGACGTCAGCGCCATCAGCTTTCATGCTTATCCCTACGTCCAGGAAAACTACACGCTCATGGGTTGCGGCGGCAGCGTGGGCGAGGGCTACGGTCCCATGGTGGTCTCTAGCCGCAAGATGGAAGCCGCCGACCTCGGCCGCATCCGCATCGCCGTTCCCGGAACACTGACCACGGCTTATCTGGCGCTCAAGATTCTCAACCCGGCCGTCGAGACCGAGACCGTTCCCTTCGATCGGATCATTCCTGAGATTCAGGCGGGAAAGTACGATGCCGGACTCATCATCCACGAGGGGCAGCTCACCTACTCCACCAGCGGGCTCTTTAAGATCCTCGATCTTGGCGTCTGGTGGCGCGAGACCACGGGTCTTGTGCTGCCGCTGGGCGGCAACGCCATCCGCCGCTCGCTCGGCGCTGAAGCGCACAAGATCATCTCCAAGGCGCTGCGCGATTCCATCCATCATGCCCTCGACCACCGCGAACAGGCCCTCGAGTACGCGATGCAGTTCGCGCGCGACCTGGACGCTGGCCTGGCCAGCCACTTCGTGAGCATGTACGTGAACGAGCGCACCCTCGACTACGGCCCCGACGGCCGCGAGGCCATTCGCAAGCTGCTGGAACTGGGCCACGAGCGCGGCGTGATCCCGATGGCGCCCAGGGTCGACTTCGTGGATTAGTTCCGGTACCCAATCTCCGTGCCCCATCCTTTCGCGTTTTCTGCGAAAGGGTGGGAGACCAATGCAGCCGCGGATACCTTCTTCTTAATCTGACCGGACCGTCGAGAGTCTTTCGTTGTGCCGCTGTGTACCGCGGGACACTCACGATGTCCCCGCGCGGACACGGTACCTTTCGCCGCGCAAACCTACTCGAAGGTCATTCAAGCGGCCCAACATTTTCGCCGCCGATTCCTAAATTTTTTCTAACCTGTGTCGATACATCCAGCAGGAGATATTTCTGGATGTCCGCTCACGCTCAGCCCACCCTTCTCCTCGCATCGCAGGACACGGACCTGCTGGTTGCCATTGAGCCCACGCTTCTGGCTGCCGGCTCGCGTGTCGATATTGTGCTTTCCGCGCAGGCCGCGCTTGCTTCCATCTCCGGTCCGCGGCCTCCCAGTCTGGTTTTGCTCGATACGCAATTGCCCGGCATGCCCATGGGCCAACTGCTGGCCGCCGTCCGCGCCGAGGCCGAAAGTGCGCGCCTGCCCATCGTCCTCATCGCCGACACGGTGACGCAGGAGTGCATCGATCGCCTCGCCGAGGGCACCGTCGACGACCTCGTGCTGCACTCTGCCGAATCCACCTACTGGCAGTTGCGCCTGGACCTGGTGTTGCGCAACCAGCGCATGGCGCACGAGCTTGAAACCTTGCGCGACGCCGCGCTACGCAATGCGCAACTCGACCGCCTGACCGGCGTTTACAATCGCGAAACCCTGCTGGCCATGCTGTTTCGCGAGACCGACCGCGTGCAGCGCAGCCAGAGCGAGATGTGCCTGGTGCTCTTCGATATCGATGACTTTGGCCACTGGAACTCCCGCCTCGGCGTGGATGCCTGCGACGAGCTGCTTTGCCAGGTGGCCAGCCGCACCGCCGCCCTGCTGCGCAGCTACGACGTGCTGGGCCGGCCGGGCATGGATGCATTTCTCGTCGCCTTGCCCTCGTGCGCCCCGGCCAACGCCATGATTCTCACTGAGCGTCTGCGCGCCGAGGTGTTTGCCAAGCCCTTCCACGTGGCCGGCGAGGCGATTCGCCTCTCGGCGTGCTTCGGCATCGCCGTCAGCCACGGCCGCTCGCCGGTGGTGGTGCTGCGCGAGGTCGAGAAAGCCCTCGAATGGGCCAAGGCCGCCGGACCCGAGTCGATCCAGTGTTTCGGCAGCCCGCCTCAACCCATGCCGTCGCCCGTGACGTTCCTCTCCGCTACCTCGGGCGATGAGTTGCTCGCCTGGTAGCGTTGGCAGCAGATGCGGGGACACCCTGCCTCGCCTCTAAGCGTGGTGGGTAATCTTCCAAGTAGCCGACAATCCCACAGGGACTCGACTAAAGCCTCGCCGAACGCATTGAGGGTTGTCTTCTGCCGGTGTCAACGTCTGGCTGTTATTTCAAAAAGCCTGGGAGAAACTGCGCTACGGGTGCAAGTAAATGACAGGGAGAATCTCCTCGGTCCGGTTGCTCCATAAAGTGTGGGTTCGGAAGCGGGGTCAAGTGGTCAACGGGCAATAGGGCGGACTCCCTTCTGCAGATCTCGCGCCGACTCCACACGATCGCGCCTATTTCGATGAAGCGTCAGCTCTCGTGTGATTTTGCCTCATCGTGGCAGCAAGTTCCTTGATCTCGGTCAGATCCCGCTGCATCTCACTCCAGCCATACCACATTGCATAGTCATTGCTCGCATGGAACGTGCCCTGAAAGGTCCTCATGCGATGTTCGAGATACATCACGAACAGCTTTTGCTCAATGACTGTAGGAGCGTCATGGAACGTGAGCAGGTTCGGAAAGGCGTAGGCATAATTCTTCGGCTTCGGGATCACTCCATCGCGATAGAGTCCGGCAACAATCTGGATTGCTTCCGCCATCAGGTGGTCGGCATTGCGAATCATGTCATCGCCCTGCTGTAGCTGCTGGCGGGCGAAATTGTCGGCGTGGCACTGATCGCAGGTCTTGATCATCTTGTCACGCTCGCGCTGCCAATCCTCCTGGGTCAGGCGAGCCAAATCGGCAGCCTTGACCGTGTCCACCAAAGCGGTTGGTTTGCCGTCGGGATCGAGCACGCCCAGAGCCTCCAGAATGGTCGCACGATCGGCGGCCCACTGCTTGTCTTCGGGCAGTGGAAGGCGGACGGCAAGAAATCCCCATGCTGTGCGGACCTCATGATTTCCATCCTGCATGTGGCAGGTCTGGCAGGTCGGTGCCGCAGCGTTTGCTGGCAATACATTGAGGCCTTTTAGCTCGTGGCGGACGCCATGTTTCGATGAAGAGTACATCTCCCACTGCGGATGATCGAAACCCATGTGGCAGCTTTCACAAGCTTGCGGCTGGCGCGCCTCCTCGACCGAAAAGGTATGACGCGTGTGACAGGAATCGCATGCTGCCGCGCCAAACTCCGCTCCACCTTGGCGCAGTTCGGCGATCTCTGCCGTGGACTTCATGCCGATCTTGTGGCATCCACCGCAGCCCTTTTCGCCCTCGATCATCGCCATGGGCTGCCAGTGGATCGTGGGCATCGCCTTCATTGCGGCCCAGGCAAGCGCATGCTTTCCCTTCTTGTACTGCGCGACCTGGTCCGCGTGACAATCTGCACAGGTATCTGGAGTGGGTATCTTGACTTTGGAAACATCCGTCGCTGTGGTGTGCTGATCCCCGTGGCACACAACGCACCCAATATCGGATTGGCTGTGCTTGCTCAGCTTCCAGTCGGCGACGATGTTGGGAGTCGTCTTGCTGTGGCACTCAATGCATTGCGCATTGGGTGAAGCGGGACCGGCGGCGAGAGCAAAGGTTGGAACCAAAACGAGCGTAATCAGGACTGCAGTTTTGGCGAGGACTTCCGGACGGAAGATCATGGCATCCTCCCGTAGGCCGCAAATTTTAGCTGGAACGCGCCGAAGTGCTCTGTGACTTTTGTCACAGCCGCACCGACTTCGCCTGGGATAGAACGTGGCAACCCGGAAACTAGCTCCCCACTGTCGCCAGGCCCAGAAACTCCTGAAACACACTGTTCGACAAGAGCCGTCCCTGCGCGGTCAGCCGCGCAAGCACGCCGTCGAAGACCAGCAGTCCATCTTCGGCGAGGTGCCTCGCGGTTTCCATCGCGGGTTCAAGCAGCTCTTCGCCAAACTCCGCACGCAAATCAGACACGTCGACCCCCGCATTCGTGCGCAGGCCCAGAAACCACGCCTCTTCGTGCTGCTGCGCGGGAGTGAGCCACTGGGTTTCCATCGTTCCCGTTCCGGCCAGATAGGCCTGCAAATCATCGGTTGTAGTCACGCGCAGCACGGAATCATCCGTGCCCCATCCTTTTCGCGTTTCTTGCGAAAAGGGTGGGAGACCGCCATCGTCGTTGCCCCATCCTTGCGGTTCGCCGTCGCGAACAGCAAGGGTGGGACCACTCAAGAGCATCGACGACGCGTCCAGTCCCACGCCGAGATACGGCCGCCGGCGCCAGTACCGTAAATTGTGCCGCGACCCGAAGCCTGGAAGGCTGAAATTGGAAATCTCGTACTGCTGCAGCCCCGCCGCTTCAAGCCGCTCGATGGCACGCTCGTACATGCCCGCAATGGTATCTTCGTTCGGCACCAGCCCTGCGCGATAGCGCGCGCCACCATTCAATATTTCGCGCCCCAGGCGCGAATCCTCGTCCACCTCCAGCATGTACACACTGGCGTGAGGGACTTCCGACGCGATGAGAGTCCCGAGCGACTCCTCCCATGAGGCGAAGGTTTGCCCGGCCAGGCCTGCGATCAGATCTACATTCAGGTTGGTGATGCCGGCCGCGCGCAGTCGCTTGAGGTCCGCCTCGACCACGGTACGGCTGTGCAACCGGCCGCTCGCGTGGGCCTCGCTGTCGACAAAAGATTGCACGCCCAGGCTTACGCGGTTCACGCCCGCTGCTGCCATCGCGTCTAGGGTTCGGTCCGCCAGTTGCCCCGGCGCGCACTCCATGGTGATTTCGGCATCCGCATCGAGATCGAACTCCCCGCGCAGGCTCATGAAGAGTTGCGCTACGAGCTCCGGCGCCAGCAGCGAAGGCGTTCCCCCGCCGAGATACACCGTATCCACGCGCCGCGGGAGCTCCACACCCATCTTCTCGGACCAGGTTCTCGCTCCTGCGATCTCCGCGATCACCCGCTCCACATAACGCGCGTGATCCGAGGCCGGAAACACGCCCGACGCGAAGTTGCAATAGGTGCATTTCGACCGGCAGAAAGGGATGGAGACGTAGATTCCCAGCGCGTTGCCGGCGGAGTGCTTCATGAAAAGATTGTTGCACGCGCCCTCCGGCTTGCGCGTCACGAAGGTCTCGCCGCGTCTCATGCAATGATGAAGGGAAGGAGACCCGCTTGAAAGCCTGGCCAGCTCTGGCAATCTGCGTTATTCAGGTCATTCTCTTTCTCGCTCACTGGTTTGTTTTTTTCACCTGGATCGCGTTCTGGCCCGGCCTCGCTTCCGCCGCCGTGGCCGGACTGCATGCGGCCATGCTGGTCCTGGCCTTCAGCTTCGTGGCTGTGTCGCTGCTCTCGTTTCGCTTTTCCAATTCAGCCGTCCGGTTCGTTTACTGGTTGGCCGCCGTCTGGCTTGGCTTTCTCAACTTCTTTTTCTGGGCGTCGCTGCTGGCCTGGATGTTTTGGTTTGCGCTCAAGCTGATGCCTTCCCCGGCCCATTCCGCTTCCGCACGCCTGCTTCTCGCCGGCATTCTTTACGCAATCGCGGTCCTCGCGGGTCTCTACGGCCTCTTGAATGCGCGCGTCATTCGCATCTGCCGCATCGCGGTCGAGCTTCCCGGCCTTCCTGCGTCCTGGCGTGGCCGGCGCGCGGTGCTGCTGAGCGATCTGCACCTCGGGCCCATCAATGGCGCGCAATTCTGTCGCCGTCTCGTGGCCAAGGCCCAGTCCTTCCAGCCCGACGTAGTTTTTCTTCCCGGCGATCTCTTCGACGGCACACATGGCGACCTCGACCGGCTGGTGGCGCCGCTCAAGCAGCTCACACCGCCGCTCGGCATTTACTTTTCCACCGGCAACCACGAGGAGTTTACCGATCCCACGCATTACATCGAGGCCATCGCCCGCGCCGGAATCCGCGTCCTTGGCAACGAACTCGTCACTATTGACGGTCTGCAAGTGGCGGGCGTGTTCTATCACAACTCCTCCTCGCCGCTGCGCATGAAAGCCGCGCTCGATGGCATGCATCTCGACCGCGCGCGGCCTTCGATCCTGCTGAACCACGCACCCACACGCCTGCCCACCGTGGAGCAGGCCGGCTTCAGCCTTCAGTTTTCCGGCCACACGCACGGCGGGCAGTTTCTGCCTTTCACCTGGATCACGAACAGCGTCTACGGCCGCTTCACCAGCGGCCTGCACAGTTTCGGCGCGCTCCAGGTCTACACTTCCACCGGCACCGGAACCTGGGGCCCTCCCATGCGTGTCGGCGCCCGTCCTGAAGTGGTATTCATCACGTTTGCATAGCGGCCGCGTATCTTATTCTCAAGCTGTCAAAGGAGGAGACTGTCTTGAGCTCCGCATCCTCTTCGCCCCGCCGCGCTGACCGTCCCGTGATTCGCACCCGCCTCTCCGGACTCGATCTGCTCATGAATCCGCGTCTCAATAAGGGGACGGCATTTACCGAGGCGGAGCGCGATGCCTTCGCATTACACGGTTTGTTGCCGCCGCACATCGGGACGCTGGAAGACCAACGCGAGCGCCGCAAGCGCGTCCTCGATGGCCGGCCCAATGCCTTTGGCAAATACAGCAACATGCGCGATCTGCAGGACAACGATGAGACGCTGTTCTATTCGCTCATCGCCCACAACGTTGAGGAGCTGCTGCCCATCGTCTACACGCCGGCGGTGGGCGAGGGGTGCCAGCGCTTTTCCGAGATCTGGCGCAAACCGCGCGGCCTCTTTCTCAGCTATCCCGACCGGGACCGCATCGCACAGATCCTTGCCAACTCCCGCTACGATGCAGTGCGTTGCATCGTGGTCAGCGATGGGGAACGCATCCTCGGCCTGGGCGATCAGGGCGCGGGCGGCATGGGCATTCCCATCGGCAAGATGGCGCTTTACACGGCGCTGGGCGGCATTCCGCCCGAGCATTGCCTGCCTGTGCTGCTCGACGTAGGCACCGACAACGAGGTGCTGCTCAACGATCCGATCTATATCGGCTGGGAACACAAACGGATTCGCGGGCAGGAGTACGACGATTTTGTCGAGATCTTCGTGACCGCTGTCGAGCGCCGCTGGCCGCACATCCTTTTGCAATGGGAGGATTTCGCCGGTGCCAACGCAGCGCGGCTGCTCGGGCGCTATCGCGACCGCCTGTGCACGTTCAACGACGACATTCAGGGAACCGCGGCGGTGACAACCGCGACCCTGCTCGCCGCCGTCAACACAACCGGAATCCCGCTGCGGGAACAGACCATCGCCATGTTCGGCGCCGGATCGGCGGGCATTGGCATCGTCGATCTTCTCATCGCCGCCATGAAAGAAGAAAGGCTGAGCGAAGAGCAGGCGCGGAGACGCGTCTACGCCTTCAACCGTTACGGCCTGATTGTGGAAGGCGGCAAGGGGATTCGCCCCGATCAGCAACCGCTGGCGCGCAAACGCGAGGACATCGCAGGATGGAAGCTCTCGCCGTCAAGCTCCGACACCGGAGCCATATCGCTGCTCGACGTGGTGCGCAATGCCGGCATCACGGTATTGGCCGGCGTGAGCGCTCAGCCGGGCGCGTTTACTGAAGAGATTGTGCGCGAGATGGCGCGCCACACTCCGCACCCGGTCATCTTCCCATTGTCGAATCCCACGTCGCAATCCGAGGCCGCACCCGCCGATCTACTGCGCTGGACTGACGGCCGCGCGCTGGTGGGCACGGGCAGCCCCTTCGCTCCGGTCGAAGTCAACGGCAAATCCATCCGCATCGCCCAGGTCAACAACTCCTATATCTTTCCCGGCCTTGCCCTGGGCATTCTCGTCTCCCGCGCCAAACGCGTGACCGACGGCATGATTATGGCCGCCGCCAAAGCGTTAGCCGCTCTGTCGCCGGCACGCACCGACAAGAGCGCGCCGCTGCTGCCGCCCATCGCCGATTCACGGAAGGTGAGTATGGTGGTGGCCGAAGCTGTGGGCCGGCAAGCAATCGCCGACGGAGTGGCCGAAGCCACTGATGAGGCGAGCCTCGCGGACGAACTGCGCGCGTATGCGTGGGAGCCGGAATACGTTCCGTATGAGCGCATTCCTTAATTCCTGAACGCGGCAAATCTCCCGCTTCCGTGTTACAATGTAGCTACGTTGCTACATCGGAGGTGCGCCGTGGCCATTACGACACTTTCCAGCCGGGAATTCAATCAGAACACAAGCCGCGCCAAGCGCGCCGCCAAGAAAGGCCCCGTGTTTATCACCGATCGGGGAAGGCCGGCACATGTGTTCTTGACCATAGAGGAGTATCGAGCAATCTCTGGCAGGAAGAAGACAAGTCTTGCAGAGGCCCTAGCGATGCCGGATGCGGACTTGGTCGATTTTGAACCGCCTCGAATGGGTGGCGATGAGTTTCCCGTTCCGCCGGACCTCGACTGATGTACCTGCTCGATACCAACGTTGTTTCCGAACTGCGCAAAAGCGACACCAGCCGAGCAGATCCTCGCGTAAAGGCATGGTCGGAGAACCAGTCTATTGAATCAACATTTCTCTCCGTGATCACAATCATGGAATTAGAGCAGGGCACTCTCTTGATGGAACGGCGCGATCTTCGGCAGGGCGCGATGCTTCGTGCCTGGTTCGAAGGGCAGATCCTCCGTGAATTTGATGGGCGAGTGCTCCCGGTCGACATGCCGATTGCAAGACGATGTGCAGCCCTGCACGTACCGGATCCCTGCTCCTACCGCGACTCCCTCATTGCCGCCACTGCGCTCGTGCACGGCATGACCGTCGTCACACGCAATGTCTCCCACTTTGCGCACACCGGAGTGAAAATTCTCAGTCCGTGGGAAGCGTAACCGGCGCGCGCCGCGATGCGCTCTACTTTTCCGCCGGCACTTGTTCAAGCAGCCGCTTCCATGTCTTCTGGTTTTTCCTGAAAGCGCGTTTCAGGTCCTCGAGGATGCGCTCGAAGTCGGCGTTGGTGCGCAGATTGTTCCACGCGGGATTCTTCTGGAACCAGGGATAGTTTTCGTTGCCGAGATAGATGGCGCGGCGCAGCCAGTGCAGCGCTTCGCTCGAGTCGCCCTCCACGGCAAAGTAGGTTGCCAGCCGGTAGGCCATTTCGCTATCGGCCTCGGCCGCGGCCAGCGTCTCGTCCTTGAGCAGCGCCGCGGCGCGGCCCCGCGCGCCCGCCTGCACATAACAGATGGCCAGCGTAGGCACGGCGATGCGCAGCGAGGGATCGTCGGCGATGACGCTCTCCAGAATCTCGATGGCCGCGTTCAGATTGCCGAGCCGCATTTGCTGATAACCGGCCGAAGTGCGCAGCAGCGGGTGCCGCGGCTCCAGCGCCAGGCCTTTTTCCAACTCGTCGCCGGCCAGCTCGATCTGGTTCTGATAGTGATAGACGCGGGCGCGATGGTTATAGAGAATCGCGGCATTGGCCGGGTTCAGCTTGAGCGCGCGGCTGAACTCATGGAGCGCTTCGTCGTACATGCCGTCGCCGCGCAGCGCAAGTCCGGCCACCATGTGCACGTTCCAATCGTTGGCCGCGCCGGCCAGCAATCCGGCAATGCCGTGCCGCGCCGACTCCTTTTCGCCGCGCGAGAGCAGCATATAAATGCGGTAGAGATTCGCCTCGGTCGACGCCGGATCGAGCTTCAGTGCTTCGTCGAAGGCACGGCGCGCGCGCATCACGTGAATCTGCCCGCCAAAGCCGTGACGCGCGTACTGCAGCTCGGCGATGCCCAGCCCGGTCCATCCCGCGGCAAACGCCGCATCGGCCGCGGTCACGCTCGAGAACAGCGCGTGCGCGCGGTCCAGATCGGCGCGCGCACCTGTGCGCACCATGAACGAGCTCAGGAGCGCCCGCGCCTGCAGATACTTTTCGCTGACCGGCCCCGGCAGCGAGCCGTCGCGCGTCGCGCCGGTGCCGGAACCCGGCTGCCCGGCTTCAATGCCTTCCGCGGCGCCCATGCCCTGCAACGTGGAGAAGACCTCGGTCGAAATCTCGGTCTGCACCGCGATCAAATCGAGCGAAGAAACGCGAATCGACCCGCCCGAGCGCACACTCTGCGAGGCAACGTCAAGCAACTGCCAGCTCAGGTCGAATCCGCTTTCCGAGCGCACAAAGCTTCCGGCGAGCACGAACTTGACCAGCAGCTTTTGTCCCACGGCCAGCGGATCCAGTTGCGCGATGGGCAGTTGCATGAGCGCGCTCGATGGCCGCACCACGAGCGAGGGAATGCGCGCCAGGCGCGCCGCGATGGCATCTGCCAGCGCATATCCGTACAGCGGAGCTGCCTCTGCGGCGCCGAGATTGGCAAAGGGCAGCACCACCAGCGAATTCTGCGCCGCGCGCTCGCCCGCCGACTCGCGAAACCGCTCCGCCAGCATCGAAAGCAATCCCGTGGTGCGCTTCTCCGCCTCCGCGGCCGTGGCCGGCAAATTGGCGGCAGCGTCGCCGGGAATGACGCCGGTCTCGATGCTCAACGCCTTCATGATGGTCTTCAGCCCTTCGCGCACCTCCGCGGCCGATGCCGTGCGCGCACCCGGATTCTTTTCGAGGCACGCCATGATCACACTTTTCAGTTCCGGCGAAATTCCCGGGACGATCTCGCTCAAATCCGGCGGATCCAGGAACTGGATGGCGCGAATGGCCTGGAAATCCTCGGCATCGGGGCGCGCAAAGGGATGCCTGCCACTGGCCAGCTCATAGAGAATGACCCCCAGCGCCCACACGTCCGACTGCACGCTGGAGTGCCCGGTGACAAACTGCTCCGGCGCCATGTAGCGTATGGTGCCGCCGCGCGCGGTGTAGGTGGCCGCCATGGAGGCATCCTTGGCCAGCGCCGGTTTTGCCGGATCGAAGTGCGCATCCTCCGGCGGCAGGCGCCGCGCCAGCCCGAAGTCCAGAATCTTCACCAGGCCGCCGTCGGTCAGCATCACATTTTGCGGCTTGAGGTCGCGGTGAAAGATGCCCAGCGCATGTGCCGCCTGCAGCCCATCTGCAATCTGGATGCCCACCGAGAGAACCAGCTGCACGCTCGCCGGCCCGCGCTCGATCAGTTTGTCCAGCGGCTGGCCCGGAACATACTGCATGGCGATGTAGGCCTCGTCGCCGCTCTCGCCCACCTCGTAAATGCCGCACACATTGGGGTGCTCGATGGCCGATGCCAGTCGCGCCTCGCGCAGCACGGTGGTGCGCAGCTGCTCGGCCGACAGCATGCCCGTGTGCAGCATCTTCAGCACCACGGGCCGCTGCAACAAGGTGTCGTTGGCCTCGTAGACCACGCCGCTGCCGCCGGCGCCCAGCCGCCGCAGAATCTCGTAATGTGCAATCGTTTTGCGTTTCATCGTTCCACTCAAGTTTACCGGGCCTTGCGTAAAGACCGTCTTAAAGCGGTGCGAATGATTTGTGTCCTGGTAAGCGCGCTCAGGCGCTCGACGGATGCGCCACGTCTCAGCTGAAACCTGACACCTGAAACCTGAAACCTGTGTTTCCGCGCTCGCAGGTCGAATCTGTTAACGTCGAAATGAACATGATCCCCGTTCGCGGACTCGCGTATCGACAAGCGGTACCAGGCAGCCGGCGCATGATGGCTCATCCGCAGGGCGAACTGCCGGTTGCAGGCTTGGCCTTCGCGATTGCGCTTGTCCTTTTCGTGTCCCCGCTCGCCGCACAGCCACAAGCCCAGCAAAACCCACCCGAGCCCACGCCGCAAGCTGCGCAGCAATCTCCGCCGCAGACAGCGCCGCAGGCAACACCGAAGACAGGGCCGGAATCGCAAGCTCCCGCCGCGCAGCCGTCATCGGCTGAACCGCAGCAGCCCGGCGCGGGAACGCAACTGCAGACCGGAACTTCGAGCGGCCTGACTCTCGACGCGCGCATCGAGAATCTCCTCGCCGATCACCAGTACTCGCGCGTAGCCGCACAGCTCGATCAGCTTCCACCCCAGGAGGCGCAGTTGTATCGCGGCGTACTGGCCAACCGCGCCAACGATCTCAAGCAGTCTGTGCAACTGCTGGAGCCGCTTGTCGATCAGGTGACGGCCAGCGGCGACACGGCGCACGAGAAATTGTTGCGCACGGCGCTGGCCGAGGACTACCTGCGCCTGGGCGACTGGGCGAAGGCCGCGAAGGCCTATCAATCGCTCGACACACGCCTGCATGCGAAATTGACGCCCGACGAGCAGGACGAGATCGAGATGCCGCTCAAGCTGTTGCCGCTGGCCAAGGACAACCCGCCCACGACCATCGATCCCTGCGATCCTTTCACGCTTCAGGTGACGACCAATCCTCTGGGTCTCGTCGACATCCCTGTTTTTGTCGATGCTCGATCGCGCAGCTGGATGCTCGATCCCACGTTGCCCTTCAATCTGATTGCGCGCTCCACGGCAAAAGACGTGGGCCTCAAGCTCTCTTTCGAAACGGCGACGATTCACACTCTCACCGGGCGGCCCATCCAGGTCCACGTCACCGTGGTTCCACGCTTCACCATCGGCGGCCGCCTTACGCTGCACAACATGACGGCCTACGTCTACGACGACGCGGATTATGTTTTCCCGCGCTCCGGCTACAAGGTGGAGGGCGTGCTTGGCTATCCGGCGCTCGCCGCCATCGGCAGCCTCACCATCACTTCCGACGCCACCATCCAGGTGCGCCCCGCCAGACAGATCGGCACTCCTGCAAAGGACGACCTTCTGACCGATGGGGCTCCATTCTATCTGGATGGCGACCAAGTCATCGTCGCGCTCAAGCGCGTGCAACCACGCGCCGATGCCGCCGCGCCGCCGGACGCTGCCGCGGGCTCCGGTCCGGGAGACGAGCGTATGTATGCCATCGACGCGGGCGGGCAGCAGACCTACCTCACATCGCGCTACTTCGACGAACATGCCGCAGAGTTCAACAGCATGAAGGTGGATCTCTACGCGCCTCCCGGCCAAGCGTCAGGCTCGCAACCCTCCTACGTCGCCGAGACGGTCCCGCTGGGCGTGGGAAACGCCACCGTCGAGCTGCACTACATCCGCGTGCTCACGCAACCGCTGGGCACGGCGGCTCTCGACGATGTATATGGCATTCTCGGAGTCGACGCTCTCGGCCAGCTCAAGAGCTACACGTTCGATTACCGAACCATGCGATTTACTGCGAAGGCCGAATGAGGCGGAAGGCAGGGTTAGGCTGAGGCTGCTTTTCCAATGCGAGCACACAGGCGGCTTAAGTCTCTGCGCTTTGGCTCACGTCTCTCCTGCTATTCCGCAAAGAAAAATCACTTGCGCATTCCCGTTATTAGATACGCAGTAATAGGTTCGATGCGTGCCACCTTTGTCGGCGTACTCTATAAGGCCAGAGAAAAACACTTTGATCCTTCCGCCCTTAAAGTCGGCGAACTCTTTCTCTGTCAGCTTGACTCCAGGAATTTGAGTGAACCAAATTTCAGGAGAATTCGGAGTTATTGTGTGTACAGTCGGCCGGGTGCTGCCTTTGTGAAGATCGACGAGGATGTGACGCATCTGGTCCTCAGCTTGCGCCTCCAGTCTTTTTTCCGTAGCTGGATCGTCTGCCATAACCAGCAACGATGACGCATTGTAAATCTTCGCGTCCGCGCTAATAGCACCCACGTTCTTAAGGAAAATGTTGACAGTGATGAAATTCCTGTCCTCTATTGCCATCTGGTAGTTGGTAATACGAAGGCGGGCTCTCTCTTTTGGAGCCTGGTGGGGCGGAGGGATATCTAGAATAGGAGCTTTTGGAGCGGGAAATCGAAAAGATGGCGCTCCGAGAGAGTTTGACCCTCTCCAGATCTGACGTGGAACATTCCAGCAAAATTCATAAAGAAACACTAGTAGGAAGACGACAACGACGGCAGCCAAGCCATCCCAGAAAGCATTGATAACCGCTTTCCTGGAGATTCGATCCTTCGTGCGGTACCACCCAATGCCTGCGCCGACAGTTGGGACAAGCCAGTACCCGTAGCTGGTAGTCCCCATGAGGGACCACACGGCCTGCAAGGCCAGTTTAATAGCATAGAAAATACTGGGCACAGCACCCCGCCTTGACGAAATGCTCTCACTGGCCACCGCCTTGCGTCGAGAGGATAATCTTCCTTCTGCTGGCCACCGACGGCTATTGCCTACTCCCTCATTTCACGCCGGGAGTCCGCGCGACGATCGTGCAGCTTTTGCCACCGCCCGCTTTGCATCGATCCCGGGCCTGGTCATCGACGAGCGGCTGATCGAAGCCCGCGCCCGCGATCCACAGCTTACCGGTCTCGTCGGCAACCAGTGTTTTATAAGGCGGAGCCAGCAGGAAGCGCTTCCACATCTCCGCGTCGCTCGCTTTCAGTCCGGCCGGCATGGGCACATCGGGCGGTTCCGGCGCGGGCAGCACTTGATCGCCAAGCGGGAGCAGGTTCTGCGCTTTGAGAAAAGTCTCCACCGTGTCGGACCAGGCGGCGACGTGCCCATAAAGGTGGTGCCCATCGGCGCCGTCGGGCGGCGCCATCACAAACTGATTCGTCGCTCCGCTCTTCGTATAGGCGGCTTCGAATTGCTGCGCCATCGCGGGCGGAAACCAGTGGTCGTTTTCGGAATAAATCCACAGCATGGGCAGGTCGCCGTGTTTGTGCGCAGACTTGCCGAAGATCCGGAATGCATCGATCACTCCAGGCAGGTTGCAGTTGTTTTCATGTCCATCGCCGCCGCGCCCCCGGCAAAACTGATGGCGGCCTTCAGGCCCGGTGGCGGATCGGCCGAGAGCGCCACTTGCGCAAAGCCCCCGGTCGAAACGCCCACACTCAGGATGGTGCCGGTATCCACCTCGGGGAGGCTCTGCGCAAACTTCATCACGGAGCGCAAATCTACGGTGCTGGCCTCGCCCGTCTCGTCAAAGCTTCCATGGCCCGAACGGCAGCCGCCGCTCAGGCTGTCCTGCTTTCCGCCCGACTTGCCATAGCCCTCGCGCACCACGACGATCGCGACATATCCGCGCCGCGCAAACCACAAGGCTTGCGGGAACTGCGCCCAGGGCGTCACGTGCATGCGCTCCTGCGGGTCTGCGGCCGTGCCATGCGTGAGCAGCACCAGCGGATGCTTGCCCGGAAGCGTGAGGTAGATTTCCAGCACATCAAGACCATTGGGAAACACCCCCGGCGCAGGCACAAACATTTCCTTCTGCACCAGGCGAAGCACTTGTTGCGGCGGATTGGCCTGCGCAGCATTGGATGCGATTGCCGGCGCCTGCCCTGCTGCGGCAAGACTGAAAGCTCCAAGAACTACACTGGAGCTTAAAAGAACCTGCAATTTTTGCATGGCAACAGTTGAGACTTGAGCCGACCGGATGTCAAGCCGATCTCCGCGCGCAATGTTAACGAGGGCGGCCCAGTTCCGGCTTCTCTGGTGCGACCGCCTGGCCTTTCTCCATCCGTGCTTGCCCGCGGCGGCCGAAGGCCAGCATCAGGATTCCGAAGGCCAGCAGCGCCAATCCCCACCACAGGTTGGCATCGATCCCCAGGCTCTTGGCATACACGTCGATGCGGTCGCGGGTGGAAAAGCCGAACGCTGCGAGAATGGTTCCCGTCAGCGTGAAGAACATTCCGACGGCAATGCGTGCGTCGACATGGACGGATGGGTTGATGGCTGGGTTGACTGCCGATTTGGTGGCCAGAGCCGTCGCTTCCTTCTTCATGGTTCGCCCTCTCACAGAAACATCAGATTGACGGCAATGGCCGCCAGCAGAATCACAGCGGCAGCGATAATTTCCGGCCGCTTCCACCACGCAACTTTCGCCGGCTCTTGCGCGCGCACCAATCCGGTCAGTTCTGCCGGCTCGCGTGGCTTGGTGCACACGCTCACCGCCGCGGCCACCAGCAGACTCACGGTGAAGGCAAAAGCCGCCGTTCCCACTTCCAGCGCCAGGTCGCTCGAGGGATGATGCAGCACTGCAATCCATCCGCCGTGAATGCCCGGCTGCTCGCCCCGGGGCAGCGCGGTGCCGTGGTGCAGGAGCGCCGCAGCCATGCCCGCAATCAGCCCGGCAAATGCGCCGTGCCCGGTGGCGCGCTTCCACAGTACTCCAGGCAGCAGCGTGGCGAACAGCGGCGCATTCACCAGCGCGAAGACCAGCAACACCGCGTCCAATAAATCGTTGCAACGCATGGCCGCGCATCCCGCGGCGAAGGCCAGTACCACGCCGCCCAGCGCCGCCCACCGGCCTGCCTTCAGAACCTGCTTGTCGCTCGCGTCTTTCTTCAGAAACGCCTGGTAGATGTCGCAGGCGAAGACCGTGTTGCAAGCCGTCAGGCTGGCCGCCACGCCGCTCATCAGGCAGGCGAGGAGGGCGGCAAGGCCAAGGCCCAGCAGGCCCGAGGGCAAGAACTGCAGCAACATGTTGGGAACGGCCATAGCGTAGTCCAGCACCGGCTGACCGTCCGCGCCTTTCACCGGCTGGCCGGTGGCCGCATCGGCTTTGGCCGGAACCAGTCCCTGGCCGGCTTCCACCGCCGGCGGCACCACAGTGATCTCGTGATAAATCGCGCCGTTTTCGTTGTGGATCACGATGGTGGTGCGCGGCGTGGGCAGCCCCAGGGCGAGCACTCCCGGCAGGATGAGCAGCAGCGGCACAAAGATGCGCAGGGCCGCGGCAAGCAGCGGAGCTCTCCGCGCCGAAGCCGCATTTTTTGCCGCCATGGCCGTCTGCAACAGCCGGAAATCCGTGCACCACGTGCCGCCGCCCAGCACGAGGCCCACGCCCAGCACCAATCCCACCACGCCAATAGAATGCGTGCCGGCGTGCGCCGCGCCGGTCAGATAACCTGCCGGGATCGCGGCCTTCAAGCCGCTCCATCCACCGGCCCTCTTCAATCCCAGCAGAACTACAGGCAACAGCCCAGCCACGAGCACGCAAAACTGCAGCAACTGGTTGTACATGGTTGCCGCGAGGCCCCCGAGCAGCACATACGCGAGCACCAGCACCGCGGGCAACGCCATGGAAAGCAACAGAGCGCCCGTGGGTGGCAGATTCAACCTGCCGGCCATGGTGTCGAAGACGTGCAGGGCCGCGACGACGCGCGCCATGGCGTACAGCGAAATCCCTGCGCTGAACAACGCCATCGCCGTGAACAAAACGGCATTGAGCGCCCGCGTTTTCTGGTCGAAGCGCAGCCCCAGATACTCGGGAATCGATCGCACGGGCGCGCCCTGCGCCGATGCCGCCCCGTAGAACACCGGCATCAGGACCAGGGCCGCGAAGAGCATGGCAGGAATGGAACCCAGTGCGAAGAAGCCCATGCTCGCCAGGCCGTACCTGGCCCCCGCGGCGCCCATGCCGAGCACGTCCAGCGAGCCCATGCTGGCGCTGAGGAGAGCCAGCCCGCACAACCAGCCCGGCAACTTGCGCCCGGCCTGCAGGTACTCCCGGCTGCCCGTCATGGCCGGGGCAAGCGACATGCCCGCCGACAGCACGAAGAAGCAGTAAATCAGCAGGATCAGCCAGTCAGCGGAGGCAAGAATGGGCACAAAAAGCTCCTTCCTTCCTGATGTTACAGAACCGGCTCACCGCGCCGCACAGGCTCCGGCGCCAAAATACTTCCGCAAAAATGAAATGGCGGCAGGAGAAGCCCCCTGCCGCCATCAGTCTGTCAAACGTGCTTTTTCTCTAGAAAACCCCGTTGTTCTGCGCCTTGCAGTCACGCCTAACGGCTGCTCAACTTCGCCAAGCCGCTGCCGTCCTGGGAGGGTGCGGCGTGATTACTGTACTTCTCCCGAACCCGGAGCCGGTGCCGGAGGAGGCGCCGGATTCGACTGCGGCGCGTCGGCCGGCGGCTGGCCGCCTTGCGGCTGCTGCCTGTGGAACTGTCCACCGGGACCGCGGAACTGGTCGCCCTGTCCGCCCATGCCCGGATGCTGGCCACCCTGTCCCCATGCACCGCGGCCGTGTTCGCCCATGCGCTCGTGCTGCATCCGGTTCATGCGCAGGGTCTGCAACTGCTTCCACTGGTCCGGCTTCAACTGCATCCGGATGTCCAGCAGAAAACGCGCATTCGCCTTTTCCAGATCCGCTCGCGCCATCACGACCTTGTCGATCTGCGCCTCGATCGCCTTCCGGTCGGGCGTATCGGCCTTCATCATCGGACCCAGCTCGAGCTCGGCCTTTTGCAGATTGGCCCGCAGGTCGATCAGCTTCATTTTGTGATCCTGCAGAATGCCGTCCATCGCCTTGCGCTGGTCGTCGGTCAAGTTCAACTGCTGCACCATGTTCGGATTATTCCAAAACTGTCCGTTCGCGAACCCGAACGCCTGTTCCACGGGGGGCCGATGCTGTGCGCCCCCGGGTCCCATCCCTTGTCCGCCTGGCCCTTGCGCGCTTGCCAGACCCCCAGCCATCAGAACTCCCGCTATGACCAAAACCAAACGTGCAGTTTTCAACCCGTTCATCGTCCTCTCCTGCCCTTGCGTCGCAAGGGATTTCCCTCTCTCGCCTTCTCTTTTGCGTGCCCCGTCTTTTTACTGCGTTCCGTTGTCGTCCATCAACTGCGCCAGCGGCTCCATCGCCGCCGGAACCTCCCGCGAAACATCGCTATCCACGGATGCCAGCAGATCCTCGTCCTGCGTGCTGACAGTAACTTTTGCGATTGTGACTGCCGGCACAGTTTTCTCTACCTGTGCGCTGGCATGCAACGCGACTGCCCGCCCGGCTGCCGCCCGCTCCTGCGCGGTCTTTTGTGCTGCCAGCCTGGCCAGCTCCTGCCGGTGATGAATCTCATGCACTGCGCCGGCCAGGCTGCCCGCGGCCAGCAAGCATCCCAGCGCCCAGCTTGCCGCCATCCGCCAGCTGTGCCGCACGGCCAACTTCGCCGCTGTCCGGGGCCGGCTATACGCCGCGTCACTCCAGGCATCCATGCTGGCCTTGAAATGCTTCAGCGCCTGCTCAAGTTCCCGGCTTTCTCCCGCCATATCCTGTTCCCAGTTCATCGTTTTCCTCTCAACTCCGCGCGCACTCGGCCCAGGGCCCGCGAAAGGTGCGCTTTTACGGTGCCCTCGCTCAGTCCGGTGGCTGCTGCAATTTCGCTCAACTCCCGCTCTTCCACGTAGCGCAGCAAGAACACCGTTCGCTGCCGCTCGCTCAGGCCTTTCACCGCCTGCCAAACCTGCGCCACCTGCTCCCGTGCCAGCATCTGCTGCTCCGCACTGCGTTCCCCGTTGGGCAGCCATTCGCTGGCCTCGTCCAGATCTACGGCGTTGGTTCGAGTCTGCCGCCAGAACTGAATCCGGCGGTTGCGCCAGTAGTCCTTCTGCAGGTTGATGGCGATCCGCATCAGCCAGGTCATCGCGCTCGAGTCGCCGCGGAAATTCTTCCAGTTCCGGTGCGCCTTCAGGAAACATTCCTGGGTCAGCGTCTCTGCCAGGTCCACGTCGCGCAGCGACGCCAGCAGAAACCGGAAGATTTGCGGCCGGTGACTCTCGACGATCCGGGCAAATTCCTGCGCAGCAATCTCATCTGCCGTTTCCGCGGTTATCGGCTCCACTGCTGTGCCGGCTGCCATCACTTTGGTAGACGCCCCTCTGCGGCGCAAGTTTACAGCCCTCCCCATTCATTTTCGCGCCGTTACAGGGCCCAGTATAGGCGTGAAAAGGCCGGTTGGTCGCGCTGAGAATGCTGCCCTTCCGCGAAGTATGGCCGTCCCCGGCTTCCCGCGGCGTGCCTGCGGATAGCAGGGATATAATTTGGGCGGCAAGGAAAGCACTTAAAGAAACGGAGATGGGGATGATTTCGCGCCGACAATTCGTGAACGGCCTGGCCGCAGGTGTAGCGGGCTCGGCATTTGCCTCAACCGCCAAAAGCTACGCGCAAATTCTTGGCGCCAACGACCGCCTGAACTTCGCCATCAACGGCCTCAACGGCCGGGGCTACGCGCATCTCTCTGCGCTCAAGGCCAACAGCAAGACCGCCCGCGTTGCCTACGTCTGCGACGTCGACTCCGGCATCCTGGCCAGGTTTGCGGCCAAGGCGGAGCAGGTACTTGGCTACGCGCCAAAGACCGAGGGTGACTTCCGCCACATGCTCGAATCGAAAGAGGTCGACGCCATCACCGTGGCCGTGCCCGACCACTGGCACACGCCCATGGCCGTGCTGGGCCTGAAGGCCGGCAAGCACGTGTATGTGGAGAAGCCATCCAGCCAGAATCCCCGCGAGGGCGAGCTGCTTGTCGCCGCGCAGAACAAATACGGCAAGCTGGTGCAGGTCGGCGATCAGCAGCGCTCGGCCGATTTCACGATCAAATTGATCCAGAAGATTCACGACGGGTACATCGGCGAGGCCTACCTGGCCAAGGCCTGGTACGCCAACCAGCGCGGCGCCACGCACTATGGCAATCCCGGTCCGGCTCCTGCCACGCTCAATTGGGACCTGTGGCAGGGCCCGGCGCCACGCAGTGAGTACAGGGAGAACATTCACCCCTACAACTGGCACTGGTTGCGCCGCTACGGCACCGGCGAAACCCTCAACAACGGAACACATGAAGTGGATGTCTGCCGCTGGGCGCTCCAGGCCGAGTTTCCCCACGCCGTCACTGCCTCGGGAGGCAATTACCAGTTCAAGGATGACTGGGAGTTCTACGACACTCTCATCACCAATTTCGAATATGAGGGCAAAACCATCTCCTGGGAGGGCCGCAGCCGCCAGGGCATGCGTCTCTACGACCGTGACCGCGGCTCGGTCATCTACGGAACCAAGGGATCGGTGGTCATCGACCGCGGCGGCTACGATGTCTACGACTGGAAGGGCAAGCAGATCGACCAGTTCCGCACCGGCCACGAGACCGCGACCACGGACACCATCGGCGCCGATAACATGACCGACGCACATTTTGCCAATTTCATAGCAGCAATCCGAGGCCAGGAAAAACTCAATTCGCCCATCCCGGTCGCCAATGTCACCGTCACCATGCTTCTACTCTCGAACATCGCCTGGTTCGTCAATCGGAAGCTGCGCATCGCTCCTGAAACCGCGCACATCCTCGACGATCCCGAAGCCATGAGGTACTGGGCCCGGACCTATGAGAAGGGTTGGGAAGTGACCGTTTAGGAATCGCAGATTCCTAAACGGTCATCCTGAGCGACCGAGCGTCCGCTGCGGCGGACGCGAGGGAGTCGAAGGATCTGCGGTTGCTTTTTCTCGGCGAGAAGGGCAGAGCGTCCGTGTAATCGCACTTCGAACCACTATCGGCAGCGGTCACGCGAAGATTCCGAACCACAAAGCATGAGTCGAGAGCTGAAGGCTTAGGAGAAACAACATGCAAGCCGCAACCGACCAACTGCCCGCCGCGCAAGCGGGAACCATCACCCTGGGCGGCGACCTGACGGTGAACCGCATGGGCTTCGGCGCCATGCGCATCACCGGCAAGGGAATCTGGGGCCCTCCTGACGACGTTGCCGGCGCCCTTGCCACGCTGCGCCGCGCCGTGGAGCTGGGCGTCAACTTCATCGACACGGCTGACTCCTACGGCCCCGATGTCTCCGAGGAACTGATCGCCGAGGCTCTCTGGCCGTATCCCGCGGGCCTCGTGATCACGACCAAGGCCGGATGGGTGCGCCACGGCCCGGGCGTCTGGCAGCACAATGCCGCGCCTGCGCACATTCAGGAGGCTATCGAAGGCAGCCTGAAGCGCCTGCGCCTGGAGCGCATCGATGTTTACCAGCTTCACGTTCCCGATCCGGCCGTCTCCTTCGACGCATCGATGGAGGCTCTGGCGCGGCTCCGGGAGCAGGGCAAGATCCGCCACGTCGGGCTCTCCAACGTCACCCTCGAGCACATCCATCGCGCACAGAAGATCGTCCCCATCGTGAGCGTGCAGAACCGCTACAGCTTCTCCGATCGCGAGTGGGATTTTGTGCTGGATGATTGCGCGGCCAACGGCATCGCCTTCCTGCCTTGGGGGCCCATGGCGCAAGGACGCAAAGCCAATGAAGTGGTGGAAAAGATTGCCGCCGCGCGCCAGGTTTCCACGGCCGTTGTTTCTCTGGCGTGGCTCTTGCGCCGTTCGCCTGTGGTTCTGCCCATCCCCGGCACCAGCAATGTGAAGCACCTCGAAGAGAACGTGAGCGCTGCGGGTTTCCGGCTGAGCGATGCGGAGTTTGCCGAACTGGCGGCCGTGGCGCCGAAGCCTTACTGGCTGCGCGCGTAGGCCCGCACGGCCTCACGGCTCCTTGCGATTCCTGCGGTTGTGCTCCGCTCCGCGCATCAGCAGCACCACGGGAATGTTGAGCAAGATCAGGATTCCCATCAGGAAAAATGCGTCGGCATAGCTGAGCAGTGCTGCCTGCTGCTGCAGCATCCGGTAGAGAAGCCCGCTGGCCTTCTGCGCTGCGGTTACGCGGTCGAAGCCCTGATGCGCCAGGAAGGGCGCGAACCGCGCCATGGCCTGCTGCCCGAGCGTGCTTGACGGCGTGAAGTGGCTCCCCAGGATCTGCTGGTGAAACTGCTCGCGCCGCGCCATCAACGTGGTGACAAACGAAATGCCCATGCTGGATCCGATGTTGCGCATGGTATTGAACAGGCTCGTCGCATAGCCAGTCTCCGCCTTGGGGATCGGGCTCATGGTCAGCGTGGCCATGGGCACAAACAGGAAACCGAGAGCGAATCCCTGCACGATCTGAATCCAGAAGATGTCCCATGTGCCGGACTCGAGGGTCATCCGCGAGTAGCCGAAGAAGCAAAGGCCGGTGACGGCGAAGCCAATGATCAGCAAGCGGCGGGCGTCCCATCCCCGGCCTAACAGAAAGCCCACCAGCGGCATGCACAGCGCCGTTCCCACGCCGCGCGGACTGTTCCAGATCCCGGCCGTGGTTGCCGTCCAGCCCAGCAGGGTCTGCATGAATAGCGGCAGCAGCACCAGGCTGCCGTAGAGCACGAATCCCATGATCGTGACCAGCACCACTCCGGAAGCAAAGGTGCGCGAGCGGAAAAGGCTGAAGTGCACGATGGGGTCCCTGGCCCGCAGCTCGCGCAACACGAAGGCCGCAAGGCAAACCAGCGCTACCACGCACAGTGTGCGGATCAGGGTCGACCCGAACCAGTCTTTCTCCTGCCCTCTGTCGAGCATGATCTGCAGGGCGCCCATGCCCACAGCCAGCATGCCGATGCCCCACGCGTCCACGCCCATGGTCCGCCGCCGCAAATAATGTGGATCGTAAACGTACTGCGAGATCAGCAACAGGCTGAGCACTCCCACCGGCAAGTTGATGAAGAAGACCCAGCGCCACGTCCAGGTATCGGTGATCCAGCCGCCCAGCGTGGGCCCCAGGATCGGCGCTGCGATAATCCCCAGGCTCCAAAAGGCCATGGCCTTGCCTTGCTCTTTTCCGGGGAACTCTTCGAGCAATACTGCCTGCGAAAGCGGCTGCAAGCCGCCGCCGGTGGCGCCTTGCACCACCCGGAAGAAAATCAACATGGGCAGACTCAAAGCCACTCCGCACAGCAGACTCGACAGCGTAAAGCCGGCCACGGCCATCAGCAGCACGCGCCTGCGCCCCAGCACGCCTGCCAGCCATCCGGTAATGGGCAGAATGATGGCGTTGGCCACCAGATACGAGGTGAGCACCCACGTCGCCTCGTCCACGGTCGAGGACAGCGAGCCCGCTATGTGCGGCAGGCTCACGTTCACTACGGATGTATCCAGCACCTGCATCACCGCGCTCGACATCACGGCGATGGCGATCATCCAGCGGTGCGGGGGAATCGCCTCGCCATCGAGAGAGGAACGCGCAAAAGCTGCTTGCGCCCTTGCTGAAATGGCGCCCGCGGCGGGCGCGGCGCCGGCGAACCGGGAAATCGGGAGATTAGCCACGGCCGCCCGCTTTATGCCGGGTGAAGAGCAGCCGATTGGGAGCCACAAGCCGGGAGCCAGCTGTGGCAGCAGAAACGGCCTCGGCGATGCTCCGTGCGCGCACAGCCAAACCTCCACACTCTCGCGTAATGCGGCTGGCGAGAGCGGCCCCGGCAAGTCAAGGGAAAACTAGACGCAGCTTAACCCCGGCCTAGCGCAGCGTCAATCGCCGCGCACCGCATGGGACCGCAGCAGCCCGGTTCATCCCATTCCCGGCGCGCCGCCCCCGGCGCAACCATTTACTCTATTTGCAGATACGCCATGCTCCTCGAATCGCTTCGCGAACAAGTGCTCCACGCCAATCAGGAGATCGCCCGCCGCGGCCTCGCGCCCCACACCTTCGGCAACGCCAGCGGAATCGACCGTTCCGGTGCGAAACCCCTCGTCGTCATCAAGCCCAGCGGCGTGGATTACGCGAGCCTCAAGCCCGCCGACCTCGTGGTCACCGATCTCGATGGCAATATCGTCGAGGGCTCCCTTCGCCCGTCGAGCGATCTCGACACGCACACGTTGCTTTACCGCGAATTTCCGCAGATCGGCGGCATCGTTCACACCCACTCCGAGTTCGCCACATCGTGGGCGCAGGCCGGTCGTGCCATCCCCTGTCTCGGCACCACCCACGCAGACTACTTCTACGGCCCGGTTCCCGTCACAGAGCCCCTTACCGCCGAGGAAGTCTCTGAAGCCTACGTTCGCAACACCGGCGCGGTCATCGTTCGGCTCTTTCGCTCTGAAAATCTCGATCCCGTTGCCGTTCCCGGCGTTCTCGTTGCCGGCCACGCGCCCTTTGCGTGGGGCAAAACTCCCGCCGAAGCCGTCGAACACGCCGACGTCCTTGAGTACATCGCCCGGCTGGCCTTCCGCAGTGTGCTGCTGGGAGCCCCCGAGGCCGGGATTCCGCCCTACGTGAAAGAGCACCACTACCTTCGCAAGCACGGTCCGCAGGCCACCTACGGCCAGCGCTGAGCCGGCCGCTGCGGCTCAGCAAGGCCTGTCATGAAACGTGGGTGCATCGCAGTTTCCCCCGTCGCGGCGCCATCATCGCAGTTGTCATTCGGCCAGATTCGCCATCCTATCCCTCAAATCTGGCGGAAAAATGCAACAATAACCTGCTGTGGATGAGTAATCTACCATTTATCATAGGCATATCTCTTTCTCTGGAGGTCATCTCCGGGTTTCTCAACCTGATCGCGTGATTTGGCGCACGTTCTTGTGACGTTTGACGGAGCTTTACGTCGATATCATGCGTAAATTCAAACGATTGGCCAACCGTAACCGGGTCATCGGCGCATCTCCCCTGCGTGGCAACTCACGTGCAAGCACTCATGGTGTAGGAAACCTCCCTCTTATGGACAAAAGCCTCCTCAATCGCGTGCAGGCTACATTGATGGCCCTGGCGACTGCGGCTTTGTTCGTGCTCGCTGTCCTCAACTTTCTGCAGGAGCGCGAGTTTCAGCAGCCTACGGACGGCGTCTGGTGGCACGAGGTGCACGGGGGGCTGATCGCCGACCGCGTGCTGCCCGATTCTCCCGGCCAACGCGCCCACATCCAGGTGGGGGACCTGCTGACGGGAGTGAGCGAAACGCCGAACGAGGAAGCCACCGGCGTTACGCGGGTCGCCGATCTGGAGCGCGCTCTCTACACCGCCGGCCCCTACGTCCAGGTTCGCTACAGCATCACCCGCGACGGCATTCCCCTCGACACGCCGGTGCAGGTCATTCCTGTGCCTGCGGACCACAGCCTGCAAGTCGGCCTGCGCATCATCGGACTCATCTATCTCGTCATCGGCTTCTACGTCCTCTTCCGGCGCTGGGGCGCGCCCCGTTCCACGCACTTTTATCTCTTCTGCCTGGTTTCGTTCGCGCTCTACGCTCTTCATTACACCGGAGAGTTCGATCTGCTGGACTGGACCGTTTTCTGGGCCAACGTGGTTGCCGAAGCTCTCCAGCCCGCGCTCTTTCTGCACTTTGCGCTGAGCTTTCCCGAGGAGCGCCTCAAGAGCCTTCGCCGCCGCTGGCTATTGCCCGTGGTTTACGCGCCCGGCGCGGGGCTGCTGGGGTTGTGGCTCTGGTCGGTGGGCACGCGTGCGGCCACCAAACTCCTTCTCGACCGCCTGGACCAGATCGCCACCGGCTACCTCGCCTTGTTCTACATCCTGGCCGCGTTGCTCTTCCTGCGCAGTTACAGTCGCGCCACGACGCCGCTGCTGCGCCAGCAGTTGAAATGGGTCACGCGCGGAACGCTGCTCGCGGTTCTGCCTTTCACGCTCTTTTACGCGATTCCGTACCTGCTGCAGCTCAATCCGCCCTATCTGCTCACCAATCTCGCCGGTCTCTCGCTGGTTTTCTTGCCGCTCACGTTCGCCTGGGCCATCGTGCGCTACCGGCTGATGGACACGGACCTGATCTTCAAGCGCGGCGTGGCCTATACGCTGGCCACGGGCGTGGTTCTCGGGGCCTACTCTGGTGTCATTGCGCTCAGCGCGGTGATGATCCACAAAGGCTTCTCGGAAGCAGTGCGCGAGTGGGCACTCGGGATATCCATCGTGATCTTGGTGGCGGTCTTCGATCCCCTCAAGCGCCTCATCCAGGGCTGGGTGGATCGCGCCTTTGATCGTCATCGCTACGACTACCGCAAGGCCCTGGTCGAGTTCGGGCGCGGACTCAGCTCCGAGACCGACCTGCAGGCCCTGCTTCATGCCATTGTGGAGCAGTTGCCGCGCACGCTCCTCGTGGCCCGCGTTGCGATCTTCCTGTCCGGCGAATCAGGCGGCCTGCGCCTGGCAGCCTCGCACGGCCTGCCCGAAGAGATCGACAAAGACCCGCAGAGCGCGCAGAACCTCGATCTCGGTTTCCTCAACTTCGACCGCGCCACCGATCACTCGCACATCTTTTTTGAGAACGCGCAGCAGGCCGTGCATCTGCCCCCGGAACAGCAGCGCACCGCAGCTCTCCTCGACCTGAACTACTATCTCCCCTGCCGCGTGGCCGAGTCGTCCTCCGACGAAGGCAGCGGCAAGGCGCTCCGCGCTCCCAGCTTTCGGATGTTTGCGCATCCGCAAAACGGCGCCGCGGGCCGCACCATCGCCGTCATCGGCCTCGGCCGCACCCTGGGCGGCGACTTTTTGTCGAGCGAAGATGTCGAGCTACTGGAATCCCTTGCCAGCTACATCGGCATCGCCCTGCAGAACGCCAGCCTCTACGCGCGCCTCGAGGAAAAGATTGTCGAGTTCGAGCGCCTCAAGGAGTTCAACGAGAACATCGTTGAATCCATCAACGTGGGCATCTTCGCCATCGATCTCAACGACCGCATCGAGAGCTGGAACGCGCAAATGGAGGCCATGTACGCGCTGAGCCGCGGCGAGGCCCTCGGCCAGGAACTTCGTACCGTATTCCCCCTGGAGTTCATCGAAGCGCTGGAGGGCTTCCGCAACGACCAGGGCGTGCATCACCTCTACAAGTTCCGCCTGACCACGCGCGCCGGCGAGCTGCGTACCGCCAACATCGCCATTGCGCCGCTGCTCTCCCGCGACTTTGTGCCCGTGGGCCGCATCGTCCTCGTCGACGACATCACCGAGCGCGTGGCTCTTGAAACCCAGCTCGCGCAAGCCGACAAGCTCAGCTCCATCGGCCTGCTCGCCGCCGGCGTTGCGCATGAGATCAACACCCCGCTCGCAGTGATCTCTTCGTATGCGCAGATGCTGGCCAAGCAACTGCGCGGCGACGCCCGCGCCGATGATCGACTGGGGCCCGTGCTCGACAAGATCACGCAACAGAGCTTCCGCGCCGCGGAGATCGCCAATGGTCTGCTGAACTTTTCGCGCACCTCCACAACGGAGTTCCGCGCCACCGACCTGAATCAAGTGATTCGCGACACGCTCTCGCTGCTCGAACATCAGTTCAAGACCGCGCAAATTCTCGTCGATCTCGATCTTGCCAGGGAGCTTCCGCCCATCAACGGCAACCCCGGTAAATTGCAGCAGGTCTTCCTCAACCTGCTTCTCAACGCCAAGGAGGCCATGCCCGGCGGCGGGCGCCTGCGCGTGGCCACCCTGCTCAACGGCCACGTGGAGGCGGTGATTGCCGATTCCGGCTCCGGCATCGCGCCCGAGCACCTCAAGCGCATCTACGATCCCTTCTTCACCACCAAGAACATACCCGGCGACAGGCGGGGCACCGGTCTGGGCCTCGCGGTCAGCTACGGCATCATCCAGGAGCACGCCGGAAAGATTCATGTGGAAAGCGCGGTCGGCGCCGGCACAACCTTTCACCTTGAGTTTCCCCTGTTGAGGAATTCTGTTCATGCCTGAGCCCGATACCGAGGAAGATCTGACCTTGAACGCATCCGATTCCGCAGCGGACATCAACGGGTTTTCTCCCGCGGCCTCCATTCTGGTAGTCGACGACGAGGCCGGTATTCGCGAGTCGCTTGAGGTCCTTCTCGGTTTCGAGAACTATGCTGTGAAGACCGCCTCCAACGGCGAGGAGGGACTGAACCTCGTCGATCGCGAGACCTTCGATCTCATCCTGCTCGATCTCGCATTGCCCGGCCAGAGCGGCCTCGAACTGCTGCCGCAATTCAAGGAGCGCCAGCCCGATCTGCCCATCATCATGATCACGGCCTACGGCACCGTCGACAACGTGGTCGGGGCCATTCGCGCGGGTGCGGAAAACTTCATCCAGAAGCCCTGGGACAACGAGAAACTGCTCGCCGACATTCGCTCGGCCGTCGCCCGCCACCGCGCCGAGGAGGAAAACCTTCAGCTCAAGCGCACCCTCAAGCAGCGCTACAACTTCTCGAACATCGTAGGCAAAAGCGAGTCGATGCTGCGCGTCTTCGACCTGGTGGCGCAGGTGGCGCCCAGCCGGTCGACGATTCTGATTCAGGGCGAGAGCGGCACGGGCAAGGAGGTCATCGCCAAGGCCATCCACGCCAACTCGCCGCGCCGCGACAGGCCCTTCGTGCCCATCAACACCGGCGCCATGCCGTCGGAGCTGCTCGAGTCCACGCTCTTTGGCCACGTGAAAGGCGCGTTTACCTCCGCCGTGGCATCCAAGAAGGGCCTGTTTGAAGTGGCCAACGGCGGCACGCTCTTTCTCGACGAGATCGCGACCATGGGCCTGGACACGCAAGCCAAGATTTTGCGCGTGCTACAGGACCGCCGCTTCATGCACCTCGGGGGCATCCAGGAGATTCAGGTGGACGTGCGCATCCTGGCCGCCACCAACGTCGATCTGCGCCAGGCGGTGCGCGATGGCCATTTCCGCGAAGACCTTTTCTACCGCCTCAACGTGATCACCGTCGACCTGCCGCCGTTGCGCGCGCGCCGCGAAGACATTCCGCTGCTCGCCCAGCACTTTCTGGATTTCTACGCCAGCGAAAACGGTCTGGCGCCGCGCAAGCTCTCCACGGACGCCATGCGCGCGCTCATCGATTACGACTGGCCGGGCAACGTCCGCGAGCTCGAGAACGCCATCGAGCGCGGCGTCGTGCTTTCGTCCGGCCCGGTCATCGGCGCCGACCTGCTCCCCGGCCACATCACCGGCCGCAGCTTTCAGGATGCGCTCCTCGAGCACAACCCCAACTCCTCGCTCTTCGACATTCTCGAGGTCATCGAGCGCCGCATCATCATCGAGAAACTGGAGCGCTGCAACTGGAACCAGACCGACGCCGCCGAGCAGTTCCGCATCCCGCTTTCCACCCTGAACCAGAAGATCAAGCGCCTGAATATCGAGATTCGGAAAAAGGGCAGGGAATAGGGAATAAACAGCAGGTGTCGGGGCTCTGGTGTCAGGGTTCAGACCGCGGGCCCAAGCGTAAAGCAGTAGTACACTGATCCCTGAAACCTGACCCCTGACACCTCTCATGAGCTACTACCTCTTCAAATCCGAACCCGGGGTCTACTCCTTCGACAACCTCCTGCGCGATGGCGAAACCGTGTGGGACGGCGTGACGAATCCAACTGCCGTAAAAAACCTGCGCGAGATGAAAGCCGGAGCGAAGTGGATCTTCTATCACACCGGCGACGAGCGCGCCGCGGTGGGCACGGGAACCGTGGTCAGCGTCGACGCAACCGATCCCAAGGTTCCCATCGTCCGCGTCAAGGCGGGCAAGCGCCTGAAGCATGCAAAGACTCTCGACCAAATCAAGGCAGAGAAGCTCTTCAAGGCATCGCCACTTGTCACCATCGGCCGCCTCTCGGTGGTCCCGCTCAGCAAAGAGCAGTGGGAATGGTTCGTGGCGTAAAGAGGCAAAGAATTCCAGGCGCTGAGGGTATTCTTACTTGCCGCCTTCCAGCCACTCTTTGGTATTCAGCAGTTGCCGCTGATCGAGGGCCCATACTTTGCCTGTCAGCTCGTCCGGCGCTCTGCCTTCACGTGCGGACTTCTCGAATTCGCTCGTCATGGCCTGCATCTTCGCGTCCAGATCGTCCAGGAAGTTGAGCACGAGCGCCTCGGGAATCATAGGCAGCTTGGGCGAGCCGAATTCGAGCTTGCCGTGATGCGACAGGATCATGTGCAGCACGAGTGTGCGCAGGCGATCGGGAAAATCGGGCAACGCGGCGATCGTCTTCTCCACCAGGTCCACGCCCATCTGGATGTGCCCCAGCAGCACACCCTCGACGGTGTAGTCGAAGCCGGTCTCCCACTCGAGCTCGCGGATCTTTCCGATGTCGTGCAGAATCACGCCGGTCACGAGCAGGTCGCGGTCGAGCAGCGGATAGTGCGCCGCCACGCGGTCGGCCAGTCCCAGCAGGCTCACCACATGTTCCAGCAGACCGCCCAGCCATGCGTGGTGCAGTTGCCGCGCCGCCGGCGCCTCGCGATAGGCCTGGGCAAGCTCCGTGTCGGCAAGCAGCGCCTTCAGCAGTCGCTTCAGGTCCGCATTCGCCAGGCTCTCGACGCTGGCCTCAAGCTGACGCCACAACGCGCCAACGTCCTGATTGGTGGCGGGCAGCATGTCCAATTTGTCGGCCTCGCCCGCCTCCGCCTTGCGCAGTTGATCCACCTTCATCTGCGCGCGATCCTCGTAGCGCGAGATGCTGCCGCGGACCTTGACCACGTCGCCGCGCTCAAAATCTTTGGCGATGCGCGGATCGCCCAGCTCCCACACGCGCGCCTCGATCTGGCCGCTCTTGTCGCCGAGCGTCAGGTTCAGGTAGGCCTTGTTTTGCTTGGTCGTCCGCTGCTGCTTGGCCAGAACCAGGAAGAAGCCGTCGAAGAGCCTTCCCTCGTCGAAGCCCATGAGATCGGAAACATAAATGTCTTTCATTCTGCCGAGAAGATTAACGCAAATGGCCCAACTCGCCAAACAACCCACCGTGCCCCATCCTTTTCGCGTTTTGTGCGAAAAGGGTGGGGATGCACGCCCACACGCCATCCGGACGAATCCGCGCGAGACTCGCTGCAAAGGCCCAAAATGCAGCGGGCCCGGGAGTATCTCCCAGGCCCGCTCGATGGTATTGGCTGCTGTTGAGCGCTACTGCTGCGGCGGTTGCGGCTGTTGAGGTGGTTGTGGCTGCGGCGCATCCTGCGCGGGCGCGGGAGCTCCCGGCACCTGCGGAATCGGCGTAGGCTGCTGCACCGGCTTCGGCCCATTGTCGGTCTGGTTCTTCTTCTGCTGCGACATGCGCGTCTTTTCGGCAGTCGTCTCGGAGGCCTTTTTCTTCTTCTTGGTCTGCGTGGTGGTCCCGTTCAGCCCCAGAGGAGACGATTGCGTCTGCCGGTCGGCCACTTCCGCGGCATTGGGCGGCGCTGGCGCCAGCGCATCGCCCGGCGCGCCTCTCCCCTTTGGTTTCTTCGCTTCCCGCGCACGAGCGCTGAACCGCGTCTTTTTGGTCGGCGCCGTGGGTTCCAGCGGATTCGGCGGCTGATCCGCGGCGGAAGCCGTTTCCGGCAGCGCACCGGCGTTTTCTGTAGTCGAATTCGTCGATGCCGTGGGCAGCGTTTCGCGCGGCGCCATGCCGTAACGAATCTTCTCTTTCTTGCCGGGCTTTTCCGTGCCTTGTTCGCCCTTCTTGCCCTTCTTCGTGGCGGCTGGCGTTGCCGGCGGTGTTGCCGCCGGCGTAGATGCCGGCGCCGCATTTTCATCCACGGCCGGCGCCGGCGCAGCCGCCCCCGATTTCTGCCGGAAGGTGCGCGTGCTCTCGCGGAACCGCGTCCTCTCCACCTTCGCCTTCTTCTTTGGCGCGGGCGGCACATAGGCGCTGAAGGCAATGCTCGGATGCAGCTCGGCGTAAGTCGCGGCGGAATCCGTATATCCCTGTTTGATCTGGATGAAAGCCTCGTCGCGCATCTTGTTCAGATAATCGCGGATCGCCGGCTCCATCCGGCTCATGTAGTAGGCCTCCTCCACATCCTGCGTCACATCCTTGAAGGGCCGCGGTCCGCCCGGGGTGTGCTGCACGACTTTCAGGATGATGTAGCCCTGCCGCGTCAGGATGGGATCGGTGTACTGGCCGGAGTTCAGGCTGAAGGTCTTATCCTCAAGCAGCTTGCCCAGCTGGCCGCGCTTGTATTGGCCCAGGTCGCCGCCTTCCGAGGCCGTCGGGCCGTCGCTGAAGCTGCGCGCCAGTTGCGCAAAGTCGCCGCCGGCATGCAGTCGGGCTTCGATATCGTCGGCCTTCGCCTTGGCCGCAGTCACTTTGGCGGGATCGTCAGCACCCGTTCCGGTGGAAACCAGAATCTCGCTCAGCCGCTCGCTCTCCTGCTGCGCGTAATCCTCCTTGTGCGCTTCGTAATAGCGTTCCACCTCGCCGGGCGTCATCTGAATATGTTCGCCAACCTGCTGCCGCATCACTTCCTGCGTGATGATCTGGTTGCGAATGTTGGCTTTGAAGTCCTCGAACGAGACACCCTGCTCCCGGGCTGCCTTCTCCAGGTCCTCGATCGATTCCAGGTTGTATTGCTTGCGAATTTCATCCAGGCGCTTCACCAGCTCGGTCTCGCCGGTAACGTTCAGCTCCTTGCCTTTGGAGAGCCACAGTTGCTGGTCGATCAGGTTGCGCAGCAGATCCTTGTGTGCCGCAGAAATCTCCTGCATCGTTTCTTGATGCTGCCGGCCCTCCTGGTCCAGCTCGGCCAGGGCGCGGTCGTAGTCCGATTTGGTGATGATCTGATCGTTCACGCGGGCAATGATGTCCTCGGCCACGGTTCCGCCATAGGGGCTGGCCGGCTCGTTGGCCTGGGCGCGTGCCAGGGTGCTACCCGCGAGCAGCATCGTGCCGAGCACGAAAACCGCAGATGTGCGAAGAATTCTTGAAGTCATAATGTCGGCAACCGCCCGGGCGGCGGACTCACTAGTATTCCGCCACCTGATGCATAGACGCCATTGTAAATGCCAAGGCAGCAGGAACGCGATTTTCCCAGCCAGCCGGGTTAGAAGACCAACTCCGCTAACCCCGCCAACTCCGCTAGCCCCGCTCTGCCTGGCTACCGGACTCCCCGTCGTGCGCGTCTAATATGGCGGTGCTATACTTTAGCCAAAGACGGCTCTGCGGACGTTCCGCGAGCGGTTCTTGCATCTCCGTGGCCTTGCCGGAACCGGGCAAGGTCAATTTTTATCGAGCGTGCATCCGGTAACTTACAGGATTCGCTCCCAGTTGATGCGATCTCCGCCCCGCGCGTCAGGCGCACAGGCCGTCTGGAGGTTCAGATTGTCCATGACCCCCCGCGCCCGCCGCGCGCTCTTCGCTCTCGCCGTTTTCTTTACCGCCTGTGCTGTTGCCGGCACGGTTCTCGAACGCCGTGTGGGCGCGCAGTCCTCGCAGGACGAGAGCCAGCTCCGTAACAGCCTCAAGACCTTTGCCGACGTCTATGCGCTGGTGGAGCAGAACTACGCCGAGCCTATCACCGGCGACAAAGCCGATGATGCCATCTACGACGGCGCCATTCCCGGCATGTTGCAGGTGCTCGATCCCCACTCGCACTTTTACGATCCCAAGTCCTACGCCCGCCTCCGCGAGGACCAGCGCGGTCACTACTACGGCGTCGGCATGGTCATCCAGCAACAGAATGACGACGGCAAGACCAAAGTCTTCGTGGTCACGCCCTACGAGGGCACGCCCTCCTTCCGTGCCGGCATTCATCCCGGCGACCAGATCGTCGCGGTCGACGGTAAATCCACCGACGGCTGGACCTCGGACCAGGTGGCGAAGGCGCTCAAGGGCCCCAAGGGAACGCAGGTCGAAGTCACCATGCTTCGCTACGGCCAAGCCAAGCCGCTGGTCTTCGATCTCATTCGCGACGAGATTCCGCATCCCTCCATCGATCTCAAGTTTGAGATTCGTCCCGGCATCGGCTACATCCATCTCACGCAGTTCCAGGAAACCACCGGCGACGAGATGGAAGAAGCCATCAACGGCTTCGGCAACCTCAAGGGCCTGGTGCTGGATTTGCGCGAGAACCCCGGCGGGCTGCTGAACCAGGCTGTCGACGTCTGCGACCACCTGCTGGCCAAGGGCCAGACCATCGTGACGCAGCGCGGCCGCGCTTACTCCGACGTGAACTACACCGCGACGCACGGCAACGGCGGCAAGACCTTCCCCATCGTTGTGCTGGTCAATCGCGACACCGCATCGGCCGCTGAGATCGTTTCCGGCGCGTTGCAGGATCACGACCGCGCCCTGATCGTGGGCGAAACCACTTTTGGCAAGGGCCTGGTGCAGACCGTCTACAACCTGAGCGAGAACAGCGGCCTGGCGCTGACGACGTATCACTACTACACGCCCTCCGGCCGCCTCATTCAGCGCAACTACGAGGGGGTTTCGCTCTACGACTACTACAACCACGCCGGCGCGCTCGCGCCCGACTCCTCGAACCGCGAGGTCAAGCTGACCGACTCGGGCCGCACCGTCTATGGCGGCGGAGGCATCACGCCCGACGAAAAGATCGAGTCGCCGAAGACCAACCGCTTCCAGGACGAGCTGAGCTACAAAGATGTCTTCTTCCACTTCGCGCCGGTCTACGTGGCGACGCACACCGTGGACAAGAACTTCCAGGCCGACGACGCGGTGATGTCCGAGTTCAAGAAGTTCCTCACCAGCCAGGGCGTCGACTGGAACGACGCCGACATCAACGGCGCCTCCGACTGGATCAAGGCGCGCATCAAGAAGGACATCGTCACCATTCAGTCCGGCCAGCTCGCCGGACTGCGCGTCATTGCCGACTGGGATCCCATGATCCAGAAGGCGCTGACCTATATGCCCGAGGCGCAAGCTCTCGAAGACAACGCCCACAAGGTTCTGGCGGAGAAAGCGCAGGCGCGCAGCACCGCGCCGCAGGGCGTTCCCGCGCAACCCTGAAGCGCCAACCCTGCTGTTTACTGAAAAGGCCATCCCGCGGGATGGCCTTTCTGCTCGATCCATCCTGTGTCCTGACTCAGAGGTCCATTGAATCACCGATTTGTCATCCTGAGCCAGTTTTGGCGCATTTGCGCAAAAACGAGTCGAAGGATCTGCGGTTGCCTTTCAACGAATTCCAGACTCAGCACTTTCGGTCGTATCGACCATACGGACCCCCAACTGTTGGCAACCATCAATCGCCGCCGCCCGTTCTCGCTTGACGCTGCCGCCCGCGTTTCCTGGGAACCCGAGCAGATTGCCAGCCACCAAGATCGGATTTTGACGAGTCCGGAGCGTTTACTGGTGGGTAATTGACGGATGGCGACAATCCGACCGGAAGGCCGCAAAGGAGCCTGTTCGTCTCCCCAATGAAGTGCAACGCTGCACGTTTCCGCGACAGGCCAGTGACGTTCTGTCCGGCGACGACCTGCCGCAAACTCAGTCGCTTATGATTGGGAGAACCGATGACCGACGGTACTTTCGGTGATCGGTTGACGGGGAGGTGCAGCATGCGAATCCGTCATGATGTGGTTTTCATATCGAGTGTGCTTTTCACCATCGCCCTGGTTTCCCAAATCCGATGGGCATGGTGGAATGTCCTGGAGGACTATGGCGACACGAGGGGGCTCGACGTGTGGAGGAGGTCAGCTTTGCTCTCATTCAGCGAGGTTGGCGAGCTTACGCTAGCGCTCATTATCATCGGTCTCATCGTTACATGGACGGGATACCTCAACAAGGTTCGCTGGACTTGGTTTGTCATGCTCATCTTGGTATCTGGCTTGGCAATCCCACTCCGCATATTCCCGTGGTTTATGCATCCCAAAGCACTTCTGGATCTGCCCGAGTTGCTTGTGAAGGGGGAGCCGGGTGTTGCACGGGCCTTCTTGGAGCCAATCTTCATTTTCTCGCTTATGGTGATAGCACTTTTTTTACCGGTGAAATCGTTCTTTTCCCGGCGGACCAGCCCTACCATGTGATCACGTCTCTGATCAGGGTGGCCCCAGAGACCTGGCGGATCTCCTGCGCCTGCACAGCTTTTATAAATAGGCATGGGGATCCTCTGCCGAAATTCCGAGCGTACCACCGGCAATCCGGAAGTAATCCTCAATTGACGCCAGCAGCCCAAGGCACCCAATCTCGACCCGCGGCCGCGCAGCCCGCGGTCCTCGGCCCCTGCTCCAACCGTCAGACCCCAATCGCGGCCTGCTACCTCTGCGGGGCAAGCGTGATCAAAGCTCCCATCTTGGGCGTGCCGATACCGGTTGCCAGATCGTATCCGGGAGTGGCCGGGAACAGACCGTTGTTGTTGGTCGTCTGATGCTTTCCCGTGATGTCGTTGAAGAATCCATCCGCATCCACGTTGAACAGAAAATAGAGAAGCGGGTTCGCGTTCCCGACCCGCCCGTGCCAGAGGCTGACGTGGTCGGCAATAATCGCCGACCAGAATGGCGACGAAAGGCTGGTGCCGCCGATCTGGAACCAGCCGGCGGGAACTTGGTCTGCGCTGAAGGTGCATTGGCTGTAGGGCGTAGCAGCGCTCCCGGTGCAGTATTCCGCGTAGCCCGTATACGGATCCGCATTGGCGGAGATGTCAGGAACCTCGCGGCACGGCGTTCCTGGCCGCGCCAACGCGCATTGCGTCGTGCCGTTGCCGTAGGCCGTGTAGGCGTTCGTCACGCCCGGTCCAAACTGGTAGTCAGGCCGTCCCCAGAACTGGCTGTATCCTCCTCCGCCCGCACCGGTTTCGGCGCACCAGAAGAGTCCCGGAAAGTTGCCTTCATTCGCGCTTGTATTGCACAAATCGTCGACATTCCACACCGTCTCCACTCTGGCCGGGTAGCTTGGATCTGGATTCGCGCCCGGATTGAAGCTTTCCAGCGAAGTGCCGCCCACACTCGTCACCCACGGCTGGGAGGGAGGGTCTTCCACATTCACAATCGTCGTCCCATCGCTCCGGATGCAGTCGAAAGCTCCCGTGTCCCCGGCGGCGCCGAACATGCTCTGTCCTTGCAGAGCCAACTTCTCGAAGAGGATGTTTTCGGCCTGAACGTACGCCGCCCCCGCGTCGTTCTCGCATAGGCCCCAACTGGAGCTGATAACATCCGCGGTGTCGTCGCTGCCGATCCGCGCGTACTCGTCCAGCTCGGTCTGCCCGGTATAGTCGTTCGGAGCGTTGTAGACCAGGATGTGCCGTGCGTGGGGTGAGATCGCGAGCTGCATCTCGATGTCCGCGTCCACTTCGATGTCGCCGGCGTACCCGTTATAGTTCGGCGGACATTCATCACCCGTGGGGCAAACGGGGTCGAGCGGCCCCCCATCCACCGTGATATCGACAAGCCGGTCCGAGTAATCGGCGCCAAAGAAATAATTCGACCACGCGGCGATATCGGAGTGCTGGTAGGCGGAGAGTTCGAACACCGCCAGATTGACGCCTTCCCCCTGACCCGCGAGTCCCAGATCGGGCGCGCCATAAATTGAGTTGTCCTGCGACGGGGTTAGACCGGTGCATCCCGGGCCTCCGCCATAACCATAAGGAAATCCCACGTCGTTATTAACGAGGTTGAACAGTTCTGCCGCGGTCACGTAGGAAGTCTCGCAGCTTGGAAAAGAGGGCGCGGGGTGCCCTTTGGCATGCACAAGGTGGGGATGCGCGCGCACCGTATTCGAAAGGCCGACAACGCCCAAAACCGCCGGGGCAAGAGTTTCCGGCATTTGAATCTCTTGAGCGTTGGAATAATAAGTAACCCCTCTCGGATTGCGATAGCTGTGGATGGCAGTCCTGAATGTGCTTTCGATCATGCTGCTCGGCCCGCTTGCCCGCAACAGAAAAGGAGACGATGTTGCTTCCAAATCCAATCCGCTTTCCCGCAGATAATTGGCCACTGCGGTGATCTGCGCACTGTCCGGGGCAAAACGGGCGTCGAACTCACCTTTGGCCAGCCAGTGCTGGTAGTTTGGGCTGTCTACGTTATAGACATCCACCAGCAGGCCGGATAGCTCCGTCGCATTGCGCGGCGCCAGCACCACCTCGACCGTCATCCGCGCGCTGCTGAATGCGCCCATGTCGACGTCGGTCGTGGGTTTTAAGCTGCCGGGAATCGCGGAAAAACCATTGTCAGCCGCAATACCTGTCGCCGCTGACAAGTTTAGGAACAGGGTGAGCGTGAACCACGCACAGCACAGCTTTCTCGCTTTCCAAATCATGGCTCCTCCATATGTTTTGGGGCCCGGAGCCGAGGCTCGGCGGGAAGGCATGAGAGCTACTCGGCTCGGAATGTGAGAGTTCGGGACGGCCAGTTGCTGGGGAAGGGCACGTTGGCGCTAAATCTATCTCCACATCTTGCGGCTGTCAAGTTAAAAATCCTGTCTTTCAATTGTCCAACAGCTGGTCGCTGCGCTCCTGTTTCGCAGCGGCTCTCGCCGGCGAAGTAGTATTTCTGACACTTGTCGGTCCTTCGGACATTTGACCAACTGAGTTGTATTCCCGAGGTTCGCCACGTTCGTCCAACCAGGTAAGTTGCTCGGAACGCATTTTACGGATGACTGTTCGCTAAACTCGAAATAACTCTGAGCTTTTCTGGTGTCGCCATCTCCGTGCTTGCGCAGGGATCCCGCCACGGAATTTGCGCTTTTGGCAATCTCGCCTTGGGAGCCCGGGCAGACGAAAGAGATCACAATCGACCGCCGCAGTTCCAGCGGTGCAATGACGTTCATTCGTGCATTGCGCCCGCATCACCGGAAAACGGGAAATTACGACTTGACTAAGATCCAGACCTGCTGCGGATGGGGATGATGCTCGTCCTACTCACATCTGCTGGTGGCAGGCTTCGGCTGGAACGAGCGCTGGTGGCAGCAGGCAACCACACCCACACGCATCCCGTGAGCGCCCGTCCCTTCGCGAACGTTCAGCCGCGCACAGCGAATCGGCCTCCGCAAACGCCGCCTACTTTGGCGGTGGAGGCGTGAAGATTTCACGCTTCGAGGGTTCCGGCTTCGGCTTCGGCTTGGGCGCCTTCTTGGTTTCTTTTCTGCCTTTATCTTTGTTTCCCATGCACGCAAGCATGACACAGAACCCCGCCGCTGAAAAGCCCCGCAAGCCCCGTGCCCCATCCTTCCGGCGTCTTTTGCCGGAAGGGTGGGAAACCGGCGAAATTGGATTTACTTTCTTTGCATCCGCCCTAATGCCGCATCTCGCTCTTGCGCTTCATCACTTCAGCCATAAAGCTATTGTGCGAACCCTTATAAAACTTTGCCAGGTCGTCGGTGTACCCTTTCACCGCCCATGGCGCCCTTTCGCTTGCCAGCGCCAGCAGTTCGTCCACCTTTTTCTGGCTGCCGGCCATCTCCGCGTGCCCATCGCTGAAGTTCATCACCGCGGCGTACGTGGTTCCCGCCGGAATGAAGAAGTACACGCGGCGCTTGACCACCTTCTTGTACACCCATACCAAATTCTCCAGCCGGAACAGGTCGAAGCTCAACCGCAGGTGCTTCACGGCGTAGTTCTGCGTCAAAGTCCAGCCGCCACCCTTGGCTTTCACCGTCGTCTCCAGCTCCCGTTCTACCTCGGCTGAGGTCACCGCCAGGTCGCCCCACGCTTTGGCGCGGATTACCGCCGGATGCTCAACCTGCCCCGACAGCCGCCGCCACGACCGCCAGGCGAAGAACCCGAAGAGCACCTCTGCCACGAGCGCCCAGAAGGCTCCCACCCATCCCGATTCGCGATAGTTCGTATCCAGCAGCAGCGGATAAAAAACGGCCTCGTCGGCCGGGTCGGTACCCGGGGGAAACAGGTCCGACTTCACGTCGAAAGGCATCGATTCCAGGTCCCCGCCCACCGTTGTGGACGGCGTCTTCGCGCTCTTCACAATCAGAATGCGGTCGCCCACGCGCAGCGCATAGTAGCCTGCCGACACGTGCTTGACCACGCCTTCGTAGGTCGTCTCCTCTTCCAGGCCCGTGTTCAGCACCTTGTCGCCGGTGATGGTTACGTACGGCGTGGCAATCGGCTGCAGGTTGTTGGCCGCTTTTTCGGCGGCATCCAGATCCGCCGCGGTCGCCGGCGGAGGCCCCTTGAAAAACACCTTCAGGTAGGCGCCGTTCCTGGCGAAGATCCACACGACGATGGCCGTTACCACGAGAAAGAGTACGACCTGGCCAATCGACTTCTGACGCGCGGTCCGCTCAATCCATGTCGTCATGGCAGGCACTGTATCACACGAAATCGCAAGCACCGCAAGAAGTTTTGTACTAGGGCGCGAGCGGGGAACCCACCCAGTGGGTGGGTCGCGCGCCGTAAGCAGCGCAAAAGTCAACGCGGGCTTCAGCCCCTGAAGGGCGCAATTCTCGCAAGCGCATCAGGAAGAAGCACGAAGTGTCAGGGCACGACTTTAGTCGTGCCGAAAGTGCGCAAAAATCAACGCGGGCTTTAGCCCCTGCGCGCCGATTCGCTCTCGACCCGCGCGTCTTGCAGGATTGGGAGCAAGGACGCCGCCGTCCGGATCGCGCGGCGCGCGCTTATCTCACGGTGATCGCCCGCCATCCAGCGGCGGTGGTGGAGGCGCTGGCTAGCTGAGTCGCTGAATGCCAAGTCCCAAGATCGTGACCTGGGGCACCGCTGATCGTGCTGGGTGAGGCTCCTGGGATGCGGACCACCCGCCCTGATTGTGACGTTCTCAGATGGGACGCTAGAACTGGTTGCATAAATCTGGTTTTGAAAGGGCACGGCTTTAGCCGTGCCATGAAAGGCGCATAAATACCGGGGCTTTAGCCCCTGAGGGAAGTTTCTTCACCACCTCAAGCTATTTATGCAACCAGTTCTAGGCGGATATGTCGCAGAGGAGTTGCTATTGCTGAGACCCATCCGAGAAGCTGTCAAAGAGCCCGTGGATTCAAACTGACCGACTACCCAATTTCCAAACTGCGCCACTACCGGAAGTGTGTACTTTAGGCGTCTCAACGGGCGACGCCTTTGTGATCGACCACTTCGGCTGGCGATCTCTACCGATCCAATTGCGCTCAATGTGAGACGCGGAACGGAAATTTCCGCTCATCAGGACGCACCTTTCTGAAGGCGGTGCTCCGCAGATTGGACACTCGAAATCGAGCGAAGGATCGTACCCGGCCATCCCAGTCTTTTACCGCTATTCGGTCAGCCGATGATGTTCAATTCTGAACGTTCCGGCGGGTGGCGCGGATGCCCGCTTGTGGATATCCGGCTCCGCCATTCTTCCTCATCGAACCGACTCGCGGGCGGCCCGCCCCCAGGAAGCAAACTCACCGCGAAACGGGGTTCCCCGCGGTCCCGATTTTGGGACCCGGGAATCACGAAAGCCGGCATCTACCGCCTACGGCCACAAGCTACCGGCCACAAGCTACGAGCCGCTCACGGTTCACGGCCCACGGCCCACGGCCCACGGTTCACGGTTCTCTAGTCCCTTAGTCCCTGTTTTCTCGTCAAGTCCTCCCACGCCCCCAACTCCCCTTAAACCCATTATTTCCAACCAAATAAAACCCCGCTCGAGACTGCAGGTTATTTCCCCGAAGTCGCTACACTATTTGTAGTAGCGAGAACAAGACGGTGTATGCATTGGGCGGCCCGGAGAAGAGCGACTCTGGGCCGCTCGCTTTTGTGGGCCAAAGCTCGGCTGGGCGCGCCACGTCGCTAACTCCGCCAACTCCGCTAACCTCTTATTTTTGAAGAATTTAAGCTCTAACTTCTTTGCTTTCAATCGTTTACGGGAGCCCTCAAAATCGCTAACCCGCCCGAAATCAGGACTTTACCTGAAAAAGGGTAGGGGGGGCATGGGGGAGGGTAACTGATATGTACATGCATTGCCGGCACATCAAGACCAACGGGCTCCGCTGCGAGTCCCCTGCCCTCAAGGGCGGCCAATTTTGCTACTACCACGCCAAGGTCCACACCATCGGCGCCGAGCCCAACCTGAAGTACGGACCCTTGCAGTTGCCCACGCCGGAAGATTCCGCCGCGATCCAACTCTCCGTTGCTCGCATCAACGACGCCATCATCAATGGCCGCATCGATCTCAAGAAAGCTACCGCTCTTCTCTACGGGATCCAGATTGCGGCGCAGTTCATCGATCGCAAGAAATACTTCCATGAGGAAAGAACTGTCCAATCCGCAGAGCAGACTGCCGACGGCGACGAACTTGCCCCCGGCCAATACGTCTGCAAAAAGGGCGAAGACTGCAACCAATGCCCCTACGCCACTGCCGACCAATGCACCAGGTGGCACTATGTCGACGCCAAAAACGAGGATGCTGACACTGGCGATGACGATGATGACGACGGTGAAGACGGCGACGGTGGTGATGACGGAGAATGAGTGCCGACCAAATGTCGGCGTGAGGCCGGAACGCAAAACTTGCCGAGTTTCCCACTGTGCTGGCGACCGCTGCGCCCCGCTATTCTGGGAGCATCATGGCTCATTCATCCTGCCCTCTGCGCCGCGTGGCCGTTTTTTGCGGATCGGCCTTCGGAAACAACCCTGCCTTTCGCGCGGAAGCTTCGGCGCTTGGCACAGCCATCGGCAAGGCCGGCCTGGGCCTGGTCTATGGCGGAGCCAGCCGCGGACTGATGGGCGTGCTTGCCGACGCGGCTCTGGCCCAGGGCGCTGAAGTCATTGGCGTGTTGCCTGAGGTGCTCAATGGCCGCGAGTTGGCGCACACGCGGCTGACTTCGCTCGAGTTGGTGCTGACCATGCACGAGCGCAAGGCCCGCATTCACGAGCTCTCCGACGCCATCCTGGTGCTGCCCGGCGGCTACGGCACGCTCGACGAGCTGCTGGAAGCCGTCACTTGGGCGCAGATCGGCCTGCACGCGAAGCCCATCATTCTCATCAACACGGCCAACTACTGGGACGGTCTGCTGGCTTTTCTCGATACCGCTGTGGCCAACGGCTTTATCGAAGCACGTAACCGGGAACTGCTGCGCGTGGCCGCGAACGCAGCCGATGCACTCGCCATGGCGGCCCGCGCCTGATCCGCGAAGCCCGCGCGGCTGTATCATGCCCCCGATGCAAAAAAGCTTCGCTAAACGGGCTTTACCGCCGTCGCGCACTCGAACAGATCGCGGCTCAGCGCCTCCATGCGCCGGGGATCGCTGTCCCACGCGAACATGAAGCGCGCCGCGCCGCCGATGAAGGTGTAGAAATTCCATCCCCGCGCGCGCAGTTGGCCCAGGATCTCCTCTGATGCTTCGATAAACACTGCGTTGGCTTCAACCGGCTGCGCCAGCTTGATGCCGGGGATGGAATCGATCAGCAAGGCAAACTGCTGCGCACAGCGGTTGGCATGCTCGGCATTGCGCAGCCACGCGCCGCTCTCGAGCATTCCCACCCACGGCGCCGAGAGAAACCGCATTTTCGACGCCAGTTGACCTGCCTGCTTGCACCGGTAATCGAAATCCGTGGCCAGCGCGCGATCGAAAAACAGCACCGCTTCTCCCAGCGCCATGCCGTTCTTGGCGCCGCCGAAGCAAAGCACATCCACGCCGAGCTTCCACGTCATCTCTGCCGGCGAGCAGCCCAGGCTCGCGCAGGCGTTGGCAAAGCGTGCGCCATCCATGTGCAGCGAAAGCCCGAGATGCTTGCACTCCTCGGCAATCGCGCCCAGTTCCTTGAGCGTGTACACGCGTCCCGTCTCAGTCGACTGCGTAATCGTGACCGCGCGCGGCTTGGGATAGTGAATGTCGTGGCGCTTGGTGGCCAGCTCGCGAATCGACGCGGGCGTCAGCTTGCCGTCGGCGCTGGTTGCCACCAGCAGCTTGGAGCCGTTGGAAAAGAACTCAGGCGCGCCGCACTCGTCGGTCTCCACGTGCGACTGATCCGAGCAGATGACGCTGTGATACGACTGGCAGAGCGAGGCCAGCGCCAGCGAATTGGCCGCGGTGCCATTGAAGACGAAGTACACCTCGCAGTCCGTCTCAAACAGGCTGCGGAACGCATTGGCGGCTTTGGCCGTCCACGGATCGTCGCCATACGACGTGACATGTCCGCGGTTGGCGGTTTTCATTGCCTGCCAGGCTTCGGGACAGATTCCCGCGTAGTTGTCGCTGGCAAACTGCTGGTGCAAATCCTTTTCGGCGATTTCAGCCATGGCGCGTCCTCGTTCTCGGGGCAAACGTCGGCCCCGGGATTCTTTTGCATGAACTGTGGAAGGTTGGCGGAGGTGCGGGCGTTTGAGGCGTTGGAGGCGCGGGGCGGGATCGAACCGCCGCATAAAGGTTTTGCAGACCTCTCCCTTACCACTTGGGTACCGCGCCTTGGGCCGGGCCATAAGCCGGAATTGCTCCACTCCGCCGTGCACCTCGTCGATTGCTGCCGGGGTGGTGCGGAATGGAGCGGGAGACGAGACTTGAACTCGCGACCCTCGCCTTGGCAAGGCGATGCTCTACCACTGAGCTACTCCCGCTTGACGCAGATTCGAGTATACCGGGCCGCCGAAAGCGGGTCAAACCGGCAGTCCCGCGCCGCGCAACGGCCTTTACACTCTGAAGTTAGACGCATTCCACGGTTCCTCGATGCGCCCTGCGCCGATTTCTACTGTGGACAAGACGGGGACATTTCTATTGTGGTACGACAAGCCGGCTGGCGAAAGTTGACACCACGATCCGCATTTGCGAGACTCAAACTTGCTGCCTGCTCGGGCGCGACCCGCTTGAGCGCTCTCCCGTGCCGAAGTGGCGGAATTGGCAGACGCGCATGGTTCAGGTCCATGTACTCGCAAGGGTGTGGGGGTTCGAGTCCCTTCTTCGGCACCAGCTTGACAAGCAAAATCTTTAGAATCTTACAAATCCATCAAAATAAATCCCTTAGCAGAGACGGTCAAAGTCTCTATTGTCCCTCCAGTGGCGAGTTTTGGCCTGTAGGATGCCACTTTTTTCTAGCTAATCTAGCTAAAGGGTGGAACGTATCCCTCCTGCATGGATTTGAGCATGTCGGCGAGCTCGGCGACCGTTACCTTCTTCGCCGACTAGGCCGGAAGCGCCAGAACAATCAACGAAAGAATGCAGACAAACCGTTTCATCTGGGTATTCCTCTCGCAACCCGTCACATTTCTTTCCGCATGGGCGCCGCCCATCCGCCATCATTACGAATGCAGAACGAGCTGCGGCGCCAATCTACTGCGCGGGCGCTGCCGGGGGTTGAGGCGTCTGGGTGTCATCGCGATTTTTCAGTTTCCCGTTGGCGATCTTTCTATAGAGGTCCTCATCGGCCGCCTCATTCAGCTTCTTTGCCGCCTCAAATTCTGCATTCGCCTCCTCTGTGCGGCCCATGGCGCGAAGAAGCCGCGCCAGGCGCCAACGCACGTTCACGTCGCCGGGCATGAGCGCCTCGGCCTTCTTCAATTCGCGAAGGGCGTCATCGTTTCTGCCGGCCTGGGAATCGATGATTCCCAAATCGAGATCCGCAATCCCCAGCGATGGATCCAGCGCAAGGCCCTTCTGCAGCGGAGATCGCGCATCGTCCGATTTGTTCAGTTGCAGGTAACAATCTCCCAGGTACACGAGAGATTGCGCATGATTCGGGTTGTTCCCGACCTCCGCCTGGAACTCAACGAGCGCTTCCGGATACTGCTTGCGCGTCCAGAACAGGTATCCGAGTCCGAAATGGACATCCGGTTCCCTTGGGTTCGCGGCGGCTGCAGCCCGGAACATCTTGATTGCGCCATCGCTGTCCTTCATCTCATCGAGAGCTTCGCCGGCAAGCATGTCCGCTTCGGCGGATTCGGCGTTCAACGCGAGAATCCGGTCGTATACGTCCATCACGTAGTTGAACTGCTGCGACCAGAGATAGCTGTGCGCCAGGGCCAGCAGCAGCGACAGGTTATTCGGGTCGCGCTCCGAGGCGCTCTTCAGATACGGCGCCGCCTTGGAATACTCGGCCAGTCCGTAGTGCGCCATGCCGACCAAGATAGTCAGGCGCAGATTGTCCGGCGAGGATTCGGGCGTCTGTTTCAGTAGAGGCTCGAACTCTTGAATCGCGCCCTTCAGGTCGCCGCCCTTGAAAAGCGCAAGTCCCAGATTCAGATGCAGAGCTGGAATGCTGGGGCCGATCGCCAAAGCCTTCCGATAGTCGGCCGCGGCTTCTTTGTAGTGCGCTTGCCGCGCTTCGAGGAGTCCAAGATGCGCGTACGACTCCGGATCGGAGGGATGCGCCTTCAGGTTCGCGCGCCAAGCCTCCCCAGCCTCCGCATCCTTGCCCTGCCGCTCCAGCAGCAGCGCCTTCTCCCGCAGCCCATCCGGCGGGACAGCCGTTTGCCCGTACATCGCCGCCGCCAACACAACGATCGTCCCCAGTTGAATGGCCCGTCTCACCCGCTCGCATCCCCTCCACTTTTCATTGTCTCTCTCCGGGCCGCCGCCTGGCCGTGCGCACCAAAGAAAAAGGCGCGGCAGGCTTAGCCTGCCGCGCCCCTGTTAAGTGGTTGAAGTTAGAAGGTAAACTTCCCCGCCAGCTGCAGGTTGCGGGGATCATTAGTGCCATTCAGGGCGCCGGACGTCGTGTTCACGCTGTTGAATTCGGTGTGGTTCAGCGTGTTGAACGACTCGAACTTAAGCTGGAAATTCACGCTCTCGTAGATCTGGAAGGTTTTGTAGAGAGACGTGGTGAGGTTGAAGCGGCCGGGTAATACCAGCGCGTCCTTGTTCCAGTTGCCGAAGCCCAGGTTAGTTCCGCCCGCCCAGACAGGCTTGATATTGTTATCGATCCGGCTTGTGTCGAACCACTGAGTCACCGTCTTGGGGTAGTGCAGCTTGCCGCCGGGGGTCATATTCGGATGGTTGGTGTAGCCGCCGCCCAAGCCGACTGGATCATAGTTAGAGTTCAAGTTGACCTGCTGAGGTACGCCGGTCACCTTGGTAAAGGTTCCCGCAATCTGCCATCCGCCGGCGAGGGACTTGACCAGTCCCTGGCTCTTGTTGAAGATGGGCAGGTTGTAGACGTAGTTGGCGTTGAGCATATGACGGCGATCGTATGATCCCGAGCCCTTGTCGTACTTGATATACCAGGGGTTGTCGACGTTGTTGCGATCCTGAGACTGGATGTCGATTTGATGCGAGTAGGTGTAATCGAGCTCGCCGCTCAGGCCCCAGCGGTTCTGGACGCGAACAGCGCTCTGGAGGCCGTTGTAGGTGCCGGTAGCGACGTTCTCATCCTGGGAGATGCCCGCGTAGCCTGGGAATTGACGGTAGCCGTTCTGGCTGCCGAGGTTGTTGAAAGCTGTCGCGGCATCCGAACCGTATTTACCGTTTCCGTCACCAGATACCTGGCGGGCGTCAACGCAGGTCGCCGAAGGAGTTGTGCATGAGGCTGGCGCCGCGCCGGAGGCAATATTCACCAGGCCAATGTTGGTTGGCAAGCTATTGAGTGCGTTGTTGACAATGTTCTGATGCCATTGGATGTTGCCAACGTACTGGACGACCCAGATGACCGCGGGTGTGAGTTGGCGCTGCGCGCCGAGGCTGAACATGGCCACGGCGGGAGCTCTGAAAGTCTGGGCAAGGCTATCGCCGGAGCCCGCAAAGATCAGGGACGTAGGCGCGATCACATTGCCGGTGCTCCAGTTCTTCCCAGGCTGGCTGAAGTAGGGGTTGCTAATGTTGAGCGAAGGATCGAAGGGCGCGCTGGTAGCCACGCCGAAGATGTCGTTGCCCTGCAAGCGCTCGAAGAAGGTTCCAAAGCCGCCGCGGAGAACGGTCTTGCCGTTTCCGAAGAGATCTTCGGAGAACCCTATGCGAGGTTGAAGTGTCCGGTAGTCGTTGGTGACAACGCCCCTCGGGTAGCCATTTACGCCGGCAAGGTTGGTGCCGTTGATGTAGGCGGGTATCCCGTTGTAGGTATACAGAGTCGGGCTGGCTGAGTTGATGGTGCCGTCTGCGTTCCAGATCGGAGCAGAGCCCGGGCCTGTCTGGTAAGTGCTCTGATTGAAGTTGCCAAGGAGGTTCTGGCGCTCCCAGGCGTGCGGCAGGGCGTCGTAGCGGAGGCCCAACTGCAAGCTCAAGCGAGAGGTAACGTGCCAGTTGTCCATGGCATAGACCGAAGGAGTCTGGTTGGCGTAATGGCGAATCGGCGCGGACTGGTTCTGGCTGTAGCTGCCGGGCAGGCCCAGAAGCACATCCATGAGGGTGTCGCCCGACAACTGGCCCCAGTTGTAGCTGCCCTGCGCATCGCCGTAGAGCATCTGGTTCTTGGTGTAGCGGTTGTAGCTGAAGCCGAACTTGAACTGATGCTTGCCCGTGGTGTAGGAGACGTCCACCTTGGGAGAATAGTCCTGGGCCGCATTGTGGTAGGGTTCGGTGGCAGTGTCTTCCGATTTTCCCAGGGTGCTGCCGAAGTTCATGCCGGGCCAGATCTTCCGGCCGACGGTATAAGCCGTCACAACCGGAGCAACGGTCCATGAAGACGGCAGGAAGGTGTTCGCGCTGGGCGTGATGTCGGCTCCGTTGCCGTCATAGTTCATGCTGACTTCCAGCAGCAGGTTGGGCCTGATGGCGCCGGTCAACTTGGCGGTAGCGCTGTGGGCCGGCGAGGAGAGAATGCTGGTGAGGGTGTTGTAATTGCATCCGCACCAGCCCAGTTCAGGCTGGCCGTAGTTCTGATTCTGATGGTCGCCGATGTAGTGAACCAGGAGCGCCCACTTATCGTTGAAGTTGTAATCGCCGCGGACGACGGTGTCGGTCACCTTTTGCGGGAGCGGTACGCTGGCCACGTTATAGTCCGTGCTTCCAACGTTCGCCGGAGGAAGAATGCCCGAGGTGAGGTAAATAACCCCGTTGGGATCGAACAGTGACTGAGGAATCACGTTGTTTGGGAAAGGCTGCCCAGGGACCAGAGTCGGTGCCTTTACCTGCAACACCTTGAGGTAGTAGTCCGAGGTGAGCGGGACGTTTGGAACTACCAGGCCGGTAATCTTCTGAGCAGCAGCGTACGTGGGGAGCACATACTGGAGGCCGGTTACCCCGCCGACGGTCTTAATGTTGGCGGAGCTGGGAATATCCAATGGGTCGATCGTTTGGTTGTTGCTGGTAGCCACGGCGGACGTCTTGCGCCACTCCTGGTTGAAGAAGAAGAAGCCCTTGTTCTTGTTGGTGTTGTAGACGTTCGGAATGTAAATCGGGCCGCCTACATTGAAGCCATAGATGTTGTAATGCGTTGCCGGCCGCGCATTATGGGCGCCGTTGTACTTGTTGAAGAAATTGTTGGCGTTGTAGGCGGTGGCGCGATTTTCTTCCCATGCCGCGCCGTGGAAGTTCCTCGTGCCGCTCTTCAGCGACATGCTGATGGTAGCGCCGGAGGAGATGCCGTAGTCGGGAGGATAGTTCGAGGTCATCATCTGGAACTCAGCGATGGCGTCCTGTGAAGGCTGAATCTGCGTGCCGCCGCCGCCGCCGCGGTCAGCCGACTCGCCGCCGTCGATCAGCCAGAGATTGTGGGCCTCACGCAGGCCGTTGAATTCGATACTAAAGTTGGCACCAAACGCTCCGAGGGAGTTGTTGTCAGGCAGCTCAGAGCTGACGCCCATGCCAAGAGCCGCCAGACTTACTAAGTTGCGGTTCTCGGTGGCGAGGGAGGTGATATCTTGTGCGGTGATCAGGGTGCTGACCACGTTCGAGTCTGTCTGAACGGTCAGGGCGTCGGCTTCCACCGTGACCGTCATCGACTCGGCGCCGATGGCCAGCCTGACGTCAACGCGGAACGTTCCCGAGACGTTGACCACGATGTCGTTTTGCGTATAGGTCTTGAAGCCCTTGGCCGTGACCTTCAGGTTGTAATTGCCGGGGTTTAACCCAGCAAAGTCGTACAAGCCGGCGGACCCGCTAGTGGTCGCGCGCGTATACGCGGTGGCCGGGTCGATGAGCAAGACGCTCGCCCCCGGAACCGCCGCCCCGGTTGTGTCAGTAACGATGCCCGTCAACTCTGAGTTGGCTTGCGCGAATGCCCGGATGCCTCCGAATGTGAGGAGCAACGCGAGCACGATGAGCCAGGTATTCGTCTTTCTCATTTCATGCCTCCCAATGGAACTGGTGCTTTGCTGTTGGCTTTCCATGCAGGCCGAGATGGCCCGCCTACTTGCGCCAACACCCTAGGACCGCCGGAAGACGATTGTCAAGAAGTTTTTTCCTTGAATTAAACGTTTGAGCTGAAAGCGCGTGCAGATTCTCCGCCGCGCGGGCGGGAAGGTATTCTCATCCCTTTGATGGAGATGGGTTTACGCCATTTGGCCCCCCAACGCACCGGGCAGGCAGTAAATGTGATCTAGATCACATTCTTATAAATCGCTTCACTGAAACGTTGAGTAAATCGCTTGACTGAGTGGGCAAGATGCCCCCCGTAGGGTAGCGCCGCCGGGCTCTGGAAGCTCCCTCTGGCCGGCCCCCTCGGCCATCTCTGTTGTGCTTCGAGAGAGCCGGAAATCGCAGGCGGTGGAGCTGCTGCTGTATGCTCTCTGTGCGGCCAGCTATCGCTTGCGGCGATCGCCGGTACGCCGTCGGGAAAGGCCAGCGTCCGGGCGCGGAGACATCCCGACGGAAAGCTCGGGACCTCCCTCCATGTCTGCCCGGATCGCCATTGAGGCTTTCGTGGTCTTTGGGGCGGCTCTTTGACCGATTCTGGCGGGCGCAGGCATTTGGTGCATTTTCAGCCTCTGTGACGATGAAAGGCGCGTGGTGGGTCCATGGTTAAAACGATTGATTCCGGTCTCGCATTTGCATCCGGTACGCGGTATTGGATGGCTGGAGGAGACAAACCTCGTCGGCGGACTTCGAGAGCAACCTGCGCGATTCTGGCGCTGGTTCTGATCCCAATTCCCAAGTCGAGCGCTCAGGAGATCTCTTCGGCAGCAACCGGGCCGTCGATGCCGTCGACACAGCAGCAGCCGGAAGGAACCGAACGGCCCATCAGTGGAATGGCCAATGCCGGTCCTCAGGCGTCTCAATACGATAGCGAGCACCGGCCGATCACCGCGGGAGGATTCGTCAAGAGCGGGCCGATCATATTTCAGGACGTGGCGGCGGCGGCCGGGCTGACGAAGTGGCATCACACCGCGGGGACGCGGGAAAAGAGGCTGATCCTGGAGGCGAAGGGGCCGGGCGTGTGCCTGATCGACTACGACAACGACAGCTGGCTCGACATCTACCTGGTGAACGGCTCGACCTACGATGCGCTAGCGGGCAAGGCCGAGCCGCCGCGCGCAGCACTGTTTCATAACAATCATGATGGAACATTCACAGATGTGACAGAAAGCGCGGGTGTTGCAAACGGACGTTGGGGGATGGGATGCGCGGTGGGAGACTACGACAACGACGGCTGGCCCGACCTCTACGTGACCAACGACGGGAAGAACCGGCTCTATCACAACAACCATGATGGAACGTTCACCGACGTGGCCGAAAAGGCCGGCGTGACCATCGGGACGTGGTCGACCGGCGCGACATTCGGAGATTATGACGGCGACGGGCGCCTGGACCTGTTCGTGGCTGGTTACCTCAAAATTAATCTCGACGATCCTCCCATTTCTGGAGCGAAATCCGTTGGCTATGCCTTGTGCCAGTACCGCGCCGTGCAGGTGATGTGCGGGCCGCGCGGTCTGCCGGGCGAGCACGACCATCTCTTCCACAACAATGGAGACGGAACTTTCACCGACGTGAGCAGGAAGCTGGGCGTCGATGATCCAGACGGATTTTACGGCCTCGGCGCATTGTTTGCTGATGTGAATAACGATGGCAAACCGGACCTGCTCGTCGCAAACGATACATCTCCGAACTACCTGTACATCAACAGGGGAGATGGAACCTTTGTCGAGGAGGGCTACCAGCGCGGCTACGCGCTGAACAAAGACGGCCGCGAAATTTCCAATATGGGAATCGCGGCGGGGGATTACGAAAACAATGGCCATCTGTCGATTGTGAACACCGATTTTGCCGACGATTACAATGTGCTCTTCCAGAACGATGGAAGCGGGAATTTCGCGGATGTCAGTTGGAGCGCCGGGATTGCCGAGTCCTCAATCCCCTTCGTCGGCTTTGCGGACGGTTTCCTCGACTACGACAACGACGGATGGAAGGACCTTCTGATTGTTAATGGCCACGTTTATCCGCAGGCGGACCAGCACCCGGAATGGGGGCAGAGCTACGCGCAGCGGATGCTTCTCTATCACAATCTGCACAATGGGAAGTTTGAGCTGGTGCCTGCGGTTGAGGGGACTGGCCTTTCCGTGCTCACGGTCGGACGCGGCGCTGCATTTGGCGATATTTTTAATGACGGCAAAATTGGCGTAGTCGTCAACGGCATGGATGGGGTTCCCGTCCTGCTGCGCAACGTCAATCCCGACCATCATCACTGGGTGGAGCTGAAACTCGTTGGCGGCCAAAAGAGCCCGCGCGATGCGGTTGGAGCAACCGTCTACCTGAAGGCGGCCGGTATGCGCCAGCGAGGCGATGTCCTGAGCGGCGGCAGCTATCTGTCGTCGAACGACATGCGCGTTCACTTCGGTCTGGGCGATGCGACATCGGTCGATGGGATCGAGATCCATTGGCCGAGCGGCAAGATTGAACAACTCGAGATCGGATCGGTGGACCGCATCTTCACAGTTGAAGAAGGAAAGGGTGTGATTGGCGAGTTCTGCAATCGCTGCGCGCAGAGCAGTCAGCAATCGCCGAGTAAGAAATGAACCGGAGTAGGTATTGATTGTTGGGGTCGTTGCCGACGGCGCGACATGCGCCACGCGCCTTCGGCGATTGGACGAAAACCTGGAAATGGCCGTCCTGGATCGGGGCCAAACATATCCTTTGCAAATTGCGGTTCGTCTGTAAGCGTGTATTCCAGCTTTCAACTACCCACAAGTTGGACTCCGATCATGATGCCGAGTTCGATGTCGGTCAGGCGGGAGAGGCCTGTCCAGATGACAGTGTTGCCGGGCGGAGGGGCGTGAGCGCGTGCGAGGTAGCCGCCGAGGCGTGTGATCGGCCCCGGGTATTTTGAGCCACGGTAAATGTTAGTCTTCGGCCAGAACAGAGCCCACTGAGGGCTGAGGATTTAGGCACGTGCAATGGGCATTCTGGGAGGTTTTTGGAACGGGTCTGGAGTGCCCGGCAGGCAGTTCCAACACCGACGCCCAGTTTTTGGGAGATGACCCGTCACGTGGAGCCGGAGGTCCGAAGCTGGCTAACTAGGCTGGGCTGGCGTATTCCGACAGCATTTCCCCTTGTCTGAGAACCTATACCTTTTGACACGGCCGGATCGGTTGGATCCGGCCGATTGTGTTCTTGAGGTTAGCGGGTGGGTTTTTGCACCCCTTTTGTGACGGGGCGAGAGGTGACCCGTTCAGGCCGTTTTTGCAAGTTCCTCGATGGAGACTTGGGCCGGGCGCTTCCGCAGCACACGTTGCACCGTGGCCGTTGAGATGCGATGCCCTTTGGCGATCTCCCTCAGGCTCCTGCCCTGGCAGCGATCGCGATAGATGGCTTCGCGATCCACGTCCAGTGGGTTACGTCCGATGTGCGTGCCTTCCAGCTTGGCGCGCCGCATGCCAGCGCGCACTCTTTCGACGATCAGGTTGCGTTCGAGTTCGGCGACGGCGCCGATGATGACCACGATGGCGCGGCCCAACGGGCCGCCGGTGTCGATCTGCTCGCGGAAGCTGACGTACTCGATGTTGAGCCGATTCAGTTCATCGAGCACTTCGAGGAAGTGCTTCACCGATCGGGCGAGCCGGTCCGAGGCCCAGACCAAGACCACATCGAAGCGTCCGCGGCGGGCGTCGGCCATCATCTGATCGAGGCCAGGGCGGCGGGCCTTCGCTCCGCTGATCCGGTCCACATACTCCTGCACGATCTCATAGCCGCGCTGGGCGGCCATCTGGCGCAGGTCAAGAGATTGGGTCT